>Ga0172380_10000768_pt1 | contig 58584 bp, 52 predicted proteins | sample Leawe162metaG_FD_119747 | JGI IMG/M metagenome (GOLD analysis project Ga0172380, IMG submission 119747) | Leachate microbial communities from a municipal landfill in Southern Ontario, Canada - Leachate well 162 metaG | ecosystem: Engineered > Solid waste > Landfill > Unclassified | place... | reverse complement strand
GATCACATCCTGGTCATGGCCGGGGGCCGGATCATCGAGCAGGGGAGCCATGCTGAACTGGCGGTGGCCAATGGGGCGTATCGCCGGCTGCTGACTATTTTCAGCGCCGGCTCAAGGGCAGGATCATCGCAACGAGATGGTTGGGGGGCTGGAAATGGGCCGCCGCCGAATCCGGGGGGAGAATCTTCGTCCTGAAAACCACGCCAGTGGAGCGGAAGTTGTCTGGAAATCAGAAATAACTGGGATATTCTCTATGAAAAAAGCGGTCTTGATTGTGTTGTTCCTCCTTGGCGGCGGGGCAATGGTAAACTGGTACCTCAATGAAAACAGAGCAGGCGACCAGAATGAGGCTGATTTCCCCGGGGTCGGTCCCTGGCGGGTGGAGACTTCTTTCGCCTCATTTTTGCCCCTATGGCCGCTAAATGGAAAAACAGAGGCAGTTTCGCGAGAAGGCAACGCCAGGGTATTGAGAAGTGTGTTTGAGGTCTTTAACCCAGCACTGAAACCATTTCTGACCTCAGTGCCGATAGTTTTTGATTCCTCGGCGGATACCGCGAAGGCGTATCTTGAAAGAGGTTATATTGGCGTAAGCCCGGACTGGGATAAGACTGTAGCGCAATCAAAGCACAGGATGATTTACGAACAGAGGGGCATGAAGGCGGAGGAGCCGGTTTTCACGCAACGTTTCAAGACGGATTTGTTGATCCACGAATTCTTGCACATTCTCCAGGCCCACCTGGTAATTAATGGCAGTTCTTTTTACAAGGCGGTGGCGCGCTGGTATATCGACCCGCGGTATGGCATCCCGTCTCCAAGTGGCATGACCGGTGCCGATATGACGGAAGACAGAAGGGCTGATCCTCTCGAGAGCAACAGGATAAAATATATTGTTTGGCATGAGTTGTACAATGAGCGAAGGTTAAGCGAGGTGCCCAAAGATGAGAGCTGGAAGGATATGAAATATTGGGCAAGGTACCGAAAGTCAAAAAAAGGGGTGGAGGAATTCGCCTACATCGGCCAAGAAATACTCGCCTCTGGAAGTGGCTCTGAAAACTACCTTAAAACAGGCCAGTGGATCGATAAGGATTGGGAAAGCAAAAAAATCAGGCTGTTGGAGGTTTCGCCGGAGGTTATTGCCTTTTACCGGGGTGTGTTTTATCCTGAGCTTGTGGGCAAGTGAACCTGATGAAATTATTGACTGAATAATGCTGCCAGGAAGACGGAAAGATCATCTTGCCGCCGGCGCGACGCAGGGCGAGTCCCTTGGGGCGCGGTACTCTCCCTGCGTCGCGGGGATGGCGAAATAATCAGCAGCCCTCGACGGCTTTGGGTTTTTTCTCCACCGCAGCCTTGACATCATCGGCCGCATGTTTGCCCTTTTCCACCATGGGCGCTGCTTGTTTCTCCACTTCGGCGGCTTTTTCTTCAACCTTTTCTTCAACCGCCCTGGCCGGATTCTTGACCGTCTCGCTTGCTTCTTGCCCCTTCTCCTTGGCCTGTTCAACCGTAGTCGTCAATTCCGGCGCGGGAGCCTCGGTTGTTTTTTCCTCCTTGGTGCAGCCCAATAACACCAGGCTCGCCACCATCGCGACAATACAGAATTTTGTTTTCATCTGGACTCCTTTGTTGGGATGAGGGAAAAGGATAATACCCAGGTTGACAGGGCTCTCTCAGCACTATGCCGCGTGCGAAAATGGATGGACTTCTGTGTCCAACCGGTCTGCCAGTGCTTCCTGGGCCACTTCCATGTCATAATGGGTTTGCAGGTTGAGCCAGAACTGTGCCTCCATGTCGAAGAAGCGGCCTAGGCGAAGCGCTGTGTCGGCGGTTATGGAACGCCGGCCATGCACAATCTCATTGATCCGGCGGGCGGTAACTCCAATATCCTTGGCCAAGCGATACTGGGTGATCCCCATCGGTTCCAGGAATTCGGTCACCAGGATCTCGCCAGGGTGGATGGGTAGAAAATCTCTTTTGGTCATGCTGACACCTCTTTTCGTTCAAAGGGCATAAGTTTCATTTGAGCAGGCAAGCTGCTCAACTCAGCTTTAATGATAATCAACGATTTCAACATCAAAGGCGTCATTGCCTTGCCAAACGAAGCATAGGCGCCATTGCTGGTTGATCCTAATACTGTGCTGCCCCTCCCTGTCATGGTTTAAAACTTCCAGATGATTGGAGGGCGGGATACGCAAGGTGTCAAGTATACTCGCGGCATGAAGCATTTTCAGCTTGATAACCGCCACGCGTTGGATAGCCTGGGGCAGTTTGGCAGAAAATCTTCCGTTAAAGAGCTTCTCGGTTTCCTTGCATTTGAAGGTCTTGATCATAGCTATATAATATCTATTATGGATAATATCGTCAACGGATATTATGTGCAGCTCATAACAGACTGTTCTTGAGCGCGCCGATATCCCGTTGCTCCGTGATGTAGCTGGTGATGGTGTTGAAGTTTTTCGTGTCGCCCACCATGATGCAGCCGATGATCCGGTTGTTCTCGATGACCAGCTTCTTGTAGACTGTGTCGGAGGTTACCACCTGCGCTTCATACCTCCCTTCCGCGTCGATGTTGCCGGCGGCGGCCACCTCGATGCCGGCAACTTTAAGAATGTTGCTCATGGTGGTGCCCTGGTATACGGCCTTGCCGCCCGCCATGTTGGTGCCAGCCACCTTGCCCTGCTGCATGGCCGCGGGCCAGATGCCGGAGACCACTCCCCGGTACTCGGCCGCATCGCCCGCCGCGTAGATGCCGGGGGCGCTGGTTGCCAGCCGGTCGTTCACGATGATTCCCTTGTCACAGGCTAGGCCGCTGTCCCTAGCCAGCTCCAGATTGGGCCGGACCCCGGCGGAGACGATGACCATCCGGCCGGGCAGGGTCTCGCCGCCTTCGAGGGCAATGCCGTCGACCTGGCCGTTGCTGCCGGTGATCGTTTTGGTCATGGCTGAGAGGCGGAAGGTAAAGCCCATCTTTTCCATGAGCCTCTGGAGCCGGGCGGCTCCCTTGTTGTCCAGCTGCCGGGGCAGGAGGCGGGGGAAAAATTCCACCACCGTGACCTTCTTGCCCAGACGGCGCAAGGCATTTCCCGCCTCCAGGCCGAGCAGTCCGCCGCCGATGAGGATCACCGCCTCGCTTTTTTGAGCCTGGACCAGGATGGCTCTGGCGTCCTGGATGTGGCGGAGGGCGAACACCCCCTGCTGGGCGATGCCCTCGATGGGCGGCAGGAAGGAATGGCTGCCGGTGGCAAGAAGCAGACGGTCAAAGGGGAGCGTCTCGCCGGGCTCGGTGGTCAGTTGTTTGCCTGCGACATTGAGCCCGGTGATCCGGGTATTGAGGCGCAGGTCGAGCCGCTGCTCGCGGTACCAGGCCTCTTTCCTGGCGATGAGCCTTTCTTCGTCCACCTCTCCGGCAATGAACTCGTTGAGCCTGATCCGGTAATAAAATGGGATATCCTCGTCGCTGAGGATGGTGATGCTGCCTTTTGGGTCCTGCCGGCGGATAGCTTCTGCCGCGGTTGTTCCGGCGACGCCGTTGCCGACGATGAGGTAGGCTTTGGTTTTCATGGCAAGCACCTCAGATGGAGGTTGAAGGGAAGGGAGAATAGAGATATTGTGGCACAGTCCGTTGGGGAGTTGCAAGTGTCCCCGCAAATATCTAAGCAAGGAAGGTACAGGGATGAGCAATAAAGAAAAGGATGGCTTCTGTCCGTGCGGCACGGGGCTAAAGTTTGCCGAATGCTGCGGACCGTTTCTGGAGGGCAGCCAGCTTGCCCCGACCGCGGAGGCGTTGATGCGCTCCCGCTATACCGCCTTTGCCGTGCAAAATGTTCCCTATCTCCTGCGGTCCTGGCACCGGCGTACCCGGCCGGCCACTCTTGATCTGGACGATCAGGCGGGTTTTGCCTGGCATGGAATCGAGGTGCTGGAGACCGAAGGCGGCGGGCAAGGGGAGCAGGCCGGAGTGGTGGAGTTTATCGCCAATTTTTCCGGGCATGGCCAGGAGCACAGGCTGCATGAGCGGGCTCAGTTTGTCTGCGAAGAAGGACAGTGGCTGTACGTGGACGGCAAGGTGAATCCGGGCCGGGTTCCGGCAACCAGCGAAAAGATCGGCCGCAACGAACCCTGCCCCTGCGGCAGCGGCAAGAAGTACAAGAAATGCTGTCAGCCTAAGTAGCCGGAAGATTCCAGTTCTGCGGCAAAACGACATCCGCCCGTTGTTGCTCCGCCAGAGGTCGTCATCCCGGGCTTCTTACTCCAGGTAGTCCTTCAGCTTTTCCAGAAGGCTTTCCGGCAGATCCTCATCGTACATGAAGGCCTGGGCTTCTTCCCCGGTGATCCGGCTCTTGATCTCCATAGGCAGGGAGCGGAGGATGGCTACCCGCTCCGGGTTGGGCTTTTTTTTCTCGGCGGGGTCCATGGGCATCCTCTTGGTTTGTGGCGGGTTTACGAACGCCAGATGACTCGGGCCTCTTTTCTGGCCGGGATCTTGAAATACGGAAATCTCGGGTAGCCGAAGATCATGGCCCCGTAAAGCTGATGGCCTTCGGGCAGGGCCAGGGCGTCGAGCAGGGGTTGGTATCCGGCGGCCACGCCGCTCATCAGGATGCCGGCCCAGCAGGTCCCGAGCCCGCAGCTGTGCGCGGCCAGATCAAAATAAGTCAGGGCGATGGTGCAGTCGATCACCGGCTTGAGGCTGTCTTTATGGGCGTGGGCCGCCAGCAGATGGGGTGCATTGCGCAGGACCATGTCCTTGCCCTGCTCCCAGGCGGTGACGATGCCGGGATAGCTGGTGCCGGTCCGCAGCCAGTCCACGGTCAGTCCGGCCAGCTGCTGCACGGCTTCCGGGGTTTCCAGAACCAGCCAGTGTACCGGCTGGGCGTTCTTGGCGGAAGGGGCCCAGCGGCACACCTCGAGCAGCTGTTCGATATGGGCTTGGGGAATGGTCTGTCGCTGGTAGGAGCGGATGGAGCGGCGGGAGGTGAGAAGCTGCCCGGTTTTCTTGAGGGTAGGCGGGGAGCCGTTGCCGATGGTCAGGAAGTCGTCGGGCTTCATGGCCGCAAGGTTCAGGGCGTTTTGGGGACAAACCGCCACGCAGTGCCCGCACTGGATGCAGAGGCGGGCGGCGGCCGGGCGGATCTCCGGGAAGCCGTCCTCACCGGTCAGGCTGATGAGGCTGAAAGGGCATTCCGCCGCGCAGACCCCGTCTCTTTTGCATCTTGTCCGGTCGATGGTGATCATGGCCATTGGTTAGCTCCTGAGATTGCTTGGTAAACATAATTCCCTTTAGCATATACGTCCTTTCGGTGGGACGCAAACTGTTTTCCTGCCGGGCAACGCGGAGGGGCCGTAAAGGAAAAATCCTGGAAAAATCCAGGAAAATTGGATAGATATTGCCATGCTGAATGAGTATAATTCAAGAGGCGTCCGGGCAAATGCCCGGACGAAGAGCCGGAAACGATTTTGACTGTCGGCAAAGGAAAGATATGGAACTGACCCGAACATACGAGAAACTTGATCATCCCGAGGTGGTGGCCGCGCTGTTTTATCCCCGCCGGGATACGACCCCGCCGCCGGACGGCGCCCAGGATCATCTGATCGAGGTGGAGCCGGGAGTGGTGCTCGGGGCCAGATTTTTTCTGACTGCCGACCCGGCCGCGATCAACCTCCTTTTTTTCCACGGCAATGGCGAGGTGGTCGCCGATTATGACGAGGCCGGCCCCCAATACAATGCCCAGGGGATCAATTTTCTGGCCATTGACTATCGCGGCTACGGGCAAAGCAGCGGCACCCCCACTGTTACCAGCCTGATCCGGGATGCGCATCGCGTCCTGACCTGGGTGCAAGCCTGGCTGGCTGAACAGGGACGGACCGGCCATCTCGTGGTGATGGGCCGGTCGCTGGGCAGTGTTCCGGCCATCGAGCTGGCGGCCTCGGAGAAAGCGGTGTCCGGGCTTATTGTCGAAAGCGGCATTGCCCGAACCCTGCCGCTGTTGCGGATCATTGGCCTTGATCCGCAGACCCTGGGGTTTGCCGAGGCGGACGGCTTCGGCAACCTGGAAAAAATCGCCCAGGTGCAAACGCCCACCTATATTCTCCATGCCCAACATGACCAGCTCATCCCCCTTGTCCAGGCCGAAGAGCTGCAGAGTGTCTGCGGAGCGCGGAGCAAGGAGTTTCAGATGATTCCCTGCGCCGATCATAACAATATCCTGGCGCTGGCCGGCAAGCTCTATTTTCAGGCGATCAAGCAATTTCTAAGAAGGGTCGGCAAATCCCACGGACCCAGGCGACCGGGGATTCGCGGCTGAGAAATTCCGTAACCATTCAGCAGCACCACATCTTCGGACGATCGGCCCGGCTTACGTACACGAGGTACGCAGCGCCGGGCCGCTTGTCCAAATCTGCACCACTGCTGAACGGTTACAGTCCGGGGGTTTTGGTCCTTTGACGACCGCCCCGGTGAACGGTTACGAAATTCCGGAGGGGACATGGCAAGAGACCGGCACCGGGCGAAACGGAAGACCAGCGGCGTGCTTCGGCAGGCGGCCTTCGTGGTCGGACTGCTGGGAGCCGGCGCGGTGGCCGCAGGGCTGTATGAACCCGGTGGTCACCTTGTTGTTTTGCCCCTGAGCCTGGCTGGGTTGGTTCTGCTCTTTGCCCTGCTTTTGCTGGGGCCGGAAGCAGCTGATTCTCCGCCGGAGGCTTCTTTTTTCGGCCAGGCCGGGCCTCTGCTCTGGGTGGTGGGTGTCTGGATTTCTTTTCGCTATTTCGGGAAAGTAGTTCCCCAGATGTTCCTGATTCCGGTCGGGCTCATCGGCTGGCTGGCCATCAGCTTCCCCATGCAGGCCTTGCTCGTCCCCATTCTGGCGGTACTCGTGATGGAGGCAGGGCTGTGGGTTTTTGGTTTTCAGGGGGCGGCAGGACTGGCAGGGAATCTGGCCGCTTATGCCGCCGCCGGGCTGGGGCTCACGGTTTTCCTGAGCAGCAAGGCCTACCGCAGCCGGATGCGCAGGGTCATGCTCCGGGAGAAAAGGAACACTGACAGCCGGGAATGTGCCCGGGACCTTGGTCTGTTTGCCGAGCTGCCCGATATCCTGAGTGTTTTGCCTGATCGCGACCTCATTGCAGACCCGGAGGCGGGAAGCCAGCCCGCAGTGGAAAACATCACCGCCGCCTTTAACCTGCAACTCGAACTCATCCGCCGGACCATGGCCCTGACGACGGTGGCCCTGCTGTGGCCGGATCCGAAGGGGGATGAGTATCGGTTGCGCAGTATCGCCAGCACCAGAAAAGACCTCGCCCCCGGGCCGTTTGCGGTCGGGGTCGGCATCACCGGAGCGTTGCTGGGCGCGGAGGCGATGGTGAGCCTGGCCCCGGCCGCCGCTTCCCTGGGGGTGCCCTATTATCTCAAACAGATCGAGGTGGGCGGTATTATCGCTGTCCGTCTTCCCGATGAAGCCGAGGAGTGGCTCGGCTTTGATGACAAGAAGATTGCCCCGGTTCTCTGCGGAGATCGGCCCGGGCAGCAGCCGTGGACAGAGGCGGAAAAATCGACTATGACCCTGGCGGCTCGAAAGCTCTCCCTTGAGGTGCATATGGGCCGGCGGTTTCAGGCTATGGCCCACGAGCGCAGCGCCATCCAGCGGGTCTGTCTCGCTATGCGGGAGTTGAATGGAGCCCTGGGGCTTGCGCAGGTTCTGGAGGCCACCAGCAAGGCGGTGCGGACCCTGGTGAGTGCTGATTTTATTTCCGTCAGCCTGGCCGGCGGCGGCGGGCATCGGGTGGCCCTGGCCGAAGGCGAAGGGAGCGAGCAGCTTATGGGCCGGGAATTCATGCGGGAAGAGGGGCTGGTGGGGCAGGTACTCAAGATCAATCGGCCTCTGCCGGCCAAGGGCCAGTGTCACGGGCCGACCCAGGTTTTCGGCCACTCCCACCTGCTTACCGGCTACAATTCATTGTTGGTTCTGCCCCTGCAAAAGGAAAAAGGGGAGGTTATCGGGGCGCTCACCGTGGCGGTGAAAGAAGAGGCGGTTTTCACCAGAGCCCGCCAGGAGATTCTGGAACTCATCGCCGCTCAGGTTGCGGTCAAGATCGACCTGGGCCAGGCCCACGAGGAGATCAACCGGTTGGCCAGCATCGACGGCCTCACCGGCCTCATCAATCATCGTACCTTTCAGCACGGATTTGAGGTGATGCTGGCCAGGGAAGCGCGGCGGGATGGGGAGTTGAGCCTGCTCCTCTGCGATATCGATCATTTCAAAAAGGTCAATGACAGCCATGGTCATCCTTTTGGCGACAAGGTTCTCCGGGAGGTGGCCGGTATTCTGCGGAAGGCGGCGCGCAGCGTGGATCTGGCGGCCAGGTACGGAGGCGAGGAATTTGCCCTGGTTCTGGAAGGAGCCGGTGAGCGGGGGGGACTCCAGATGGCCGAGCGGATCAGACAGGAGATTGAAAAAATGGTATTTTATAACGACAAGGTGCCGGTGCGGGTCACCTTGTCCCTGGGGCTTGCCGTCTATCCCGACCACGGCGTGGACAAGGGGCAGCTGATCAGCCGGGCAGACCAGGCCCTGTACCGGGCCAAAAACCAGGGGCGCAACCGGGTGGTGGTCTGGGAGAAGGAATGAGCTGCCTGGCTGATATAGATGACGGCCAGCTTGGGGAAAAATCACCAGAGTCCGTAGATGATCAGGGTGGCAGAGGCGGGGAGCCGCCAGTTTTTCATAGAGATCTCCCCGGGTCGGCGGCGGCCCCGTTTTTTCCCGAAAAAACAATCGATTGAACAGCCATCCAGAGTGAAGTTTACCGGCGATTGCCGGGCCCGGCAAGGTTTATTGCCCTGCGGCCCGGATGCCGCAGGAGAAAAGGACGTATGCCGGAATTGAAAGAATCATTGGGTCACAGGTATCTGCAGGCGACAAAGTGCGCCAGGGAAGAGAGCGGCGGCCAAGCGCCTCCGGCGATTCAGAGGACGGAGCGTTACAAGACCTACCCGGAGGCGGAGACAGTGGCGCTGCCCAGGGCCTGGCCGGAGCAGGGCGCGGATCTTCTCTCAATCCTGCAGAACCGTCGCTCGCTGCGGACCTTTACCGACGCAACTATCTCCCTGGAAGAGCTGGCCCTGTTGCTCTGGGCCAGTCAGGGCATCACCGGCCAAGCGGGTTCCTATCTTTTTCGCACCGCACCCTCTGCCGGAGCCCTGTATCCCATGGAGACCTATCTGGCCATCCAACGGGTGGAGGGGCTCGATCCGGGCCTCTACCATTTCGACGTACAGGGCTTTCGGCTGGAGCGGCTTTCCGCCTTGCCGCCTGGGCAGGGGCTGGCCGAAGCCTGCATGGGGCAGGGGTTTATGGCCCGGGCTCCGGTCAATTTTATCTGGACCGCCATCTTCCGGAGAACCATGGCGAAGTACGGCGACCGTGGCCTGCGCTACATCCTGCTCGATGGTGGACATATCTGCCAGAATCTGTTGCTGGCCGCAGGTTTTCTCGGCTTGGGCGGCTGTCCGGTGGCCGCTTTCTTCGATGACGAAGTAAACACCCTGCTGGGCGTGGACGGCCAGGAGGAAACGGTGCTCTATCTCGCCTCCCTGGGCCGGAAGGGATAGGGGGGCCTGATGCTCTTCAACACCTTTGTCCATATCCCGGGAATCGGGGAGACCACGGAGCGGCGGCTCTGGCAGGCCGGGGTCACCAGTTGGGATGCGTTCTGCGAGCCGTATCCGGAATTTCTCTCCGCCCAGAAGGTGCGGCTCATCCGGACCCATCTGGGCCGCAGCCTGGCCCAGGCCGGGGAGCATCCGCCCCACGAATTCTTCCGGCAGCTGCCGACGGCTCAGCGCTGGCGGATCTTCCCGCTTTACCGGCATGCCGTGGCCTATCTCGACATCGAGACCACGGGCTTGAGTTTCACCGACCATTGCATCACCACCGTCAGCCTCTATGACGGGAAAGAGGTGTTCACCTATGTGCAGGGGGAGAATCTCGCGGATTTTGCCGAGGACATCCGGCAATACCAGTTGCTGGTCACTTACAACGGCAAGGGTTTTGATGTCCCCATGCTGGAGAACCATTTCGGTTTTAAGCTGACCCAGCCCCATCTCGATCTGCGCCCCCTGTTGCAGAAGCTCGGGTTTACCGGCGGCCTCAAGGGATGCGAGAGGCAGCTGGGTCTTGACCGCGGCGATCTGGCCGGGGTGGACGGCTACTTCGCTGTGCTGCTCTGGCGGGAATATCGTCGCACCGGGGCGAGGCGGGTGCTGGAAACCCTGCTCGCCTACAACGTGGAAGATGCGGTTAATCTTGAATCGTTGCTGGTGCAGGCTTATAATCTGAAACTACAGGGCACCCCTTTTGCCGAAAGCCACCGGCTGCCCCTGCCGCTCCTGCCGGCGAAACCATTTTCCCCGGATCTGGAGCTCATCGATCGATTGCGGGGGCGACTGCGGGGGCAGCTGCAGGGCTGCTGACAACCACGGGGAACCATCATGTCCAACAAGGCCATGGCCTGTAACTTTACCGAAGTTTTTTCTGCCTGCCGCAGGCTGCTCACCGCGCCGCAGTGGCAGGAATTTCTTGCTCCCCTGGCCCCGGCCGCAAACCTTGCCGACTTGGCGGGGCTGCTTGCCGACCCTGCGGCAGGGTTATCGGAGGCCCCCCCCTATTTTTTGGCGCTGGCCCGGCTGGAACTGGCGCTCTACCGGGTGGGGCAGGAAAGCCCAGCCCTGCCGAGCATGGTGGCGCAGCGCACCATAAACCCCTCGTTGCAGTTGCTTGAGTCTGCCTGGAGCGGGCTGCCCCTTCTGCTGGAGGAGAAGTGGGCTGCTGCCGCGCCCGGAATCTCTCGGGGGGAGGAGGTGGTCCTGCTCTGGCTGGACCCGGAAACGGGAAAGAGCCAGGCCCAGGCCGCTGGCCCAGAGGAGCTGCTGGCCTTGAAGCTGGTCGCGGAAGGGATTGAACCCCGCCAGGCCGCCGCCCTCGGGACGTCGTCGGTCGGGGCCATTGAGGCGGCGCTGGCGCGGGCCGCGGCCAGGGGGATTCTTCTCGCCCCGGCCTCGCGCATCCGCAGGGAGGAGGAGAGTTTTCCCCTCACCGAGGCGGTCGAGTCCCGCTTTCTGGCCGCCGAGGTTTTCACCCTGCAATGGCACCTTACCCAGGCCTGCGATCTGCATTGCAAGCATTGCTACGACCGGAGCGACCGCGCGCCCTTGCCCCTGGCTCGCGGCCTTGCGGTGCTTGATGATTTGCTGGCCTTCTGCCAAAGCCGGCAGGTGCGGGGGCAGGTGAGTTTCTCCGGCGGCAATCCCCTGCTTTATCCGCATTTCTTGGCGCTTTACCAGGCCGCGGTGGATCGTGGCCTGGAGGTGGCCATCCTCGGCAACGCCACCACCCGGGAAAAGCTGCTTCCCCTGCTTGCCAAGCAAAGGCCAGCCTTTTATCAGGTAAGCCTTGAGGGCCTGCCGGAGCATAACGATTATATCCGGGGGAAGGGCTATTTTGCCAGGGTCATGGAGTTTCTTGACCTCCTGCGCGAACAGGAAGTCTACTCCATGGTGATGCTCACCCTGACCAGGGGCAATATGGCCCAGGTCTTGCCATTGACGGAGCTGCTTCGCGGTCGGGCCGATCTTTTTGTTTTTAACCGGCTGGCCATGGTCGGGGAGGGCTCCCTGCTGGAATCGGTGCCGGTTGCGGAGTATCGCGGCTTTCTGGAGGCGTATCTTGCCGCGGCCAGGGAAAATCCAGGTTTGGGACTTAAAGACAATTTTTTCAATCTGCTTCGTGCGGAAAAAGGCGAACCCCTGTTGGGGGGATGCGCAGGGTTCGGCTGCGGCGCGGCCTTTAACTTCGTCTCCCTGCTGCCCGATGGCGAGGTGCATGCCTGCCGGAAATTTCCCTCGCTCATCGGCAACATCTTCGACCAATCCCTGGTGGAGATCTATGCCTCCCCGCCGGCCCGGCGCTACCGGGCCGGCTGCCTGGCCTGCCGGAATTGCCGCCTGCGGCCCGCCTGCGGGGGGTGTCTCGCCGTGAGCCACGGCTTCGGGCTGGATGTCTTTACCGAGCGCGACCCCTACTGTTTTTTGTAACCGTGCAGCAGCACCACATCTTCGGACGATCGGCCCGGCTTACGTACACGAGGTACGCAGCGCCGATCCGCTTGTCCAAATCTGCGGCACTGCTGAACGGTTACAGTCCGGTGGTTTTGGTACTTTGGCGACCGCCCCGGTGAACGGTTACTGTTTTTTAGTAAGTTAGAAGTTGGTTTCTGCGCTTTTTGGGGCAGAAACCAACTTCGATAACGCACTTATCATGTTTGTCAGGTATGGAGAACCAGCCATGAATCTGCGGATTCTTTCCTATAACATCCACCGGGCCATCGGGGTTGACCGGCGTTTTCGGCCGGAGCGCATCGCCAGGATTCTGGCCCATTACGATGCCGACGTTGTTTTGTTGCAGGAGGTGGACGTGGGGGTGCCCCGGTCGCGGGAACTGAACCTGGCCCGGGAACTGGCTGAGCTTGGCAATTATCCCTATTATGCCGTGGGGCTGAATGTGCAGTTGCGCAAGGGGATGTACGGCAACGCCACCCTGAGCCGGTATCCCATCGTCCGGGAGCGCAATATTGACCTGACCCTCGATGGCCGCAAGGCCAGGGGCTGTATGTTCACCGAGCTGGAACTGCCCGCCGGGGCAGGGGCTCCGCTGTTGCCGGTCTTCAACCTGCATTTGGGCCTTTCCTTCAAGGAGCGTCCTCAGCAGGTGGGGCGATTGGTGCGGGCCCCGGAGTTCATCGACATCGACGCGGAGGTGCCCTGTGTGGTGGCCGGGGATTTCAATGATTGGTGGACGCGGCTGGCCCCGCTTTTTACCGAGGCTCTGGGATTTGTCTGCGCCACCAACCATCTGGCCGGCTACCAGAACGCTATTCTGACCTACCCCTCTTTTTCCCCCTCCACCGGACTGGACAAGGTTTTTTGCCGGGGGCCGATCACCGTGCTGAGCAGCAAGCGCTGTCGTCTGCGGGTGTCAAAGGTTGCCAGCGATCACCTGCCCGTTATCGTCGATCTAAAGCTCTAGTTTTCCACTGGAAACGGCTTTTTTTTCGGTTGACTTTTGCCCGGGGTTTCCTTGATCATATTATTATGACGGAAATCGGCATGATCCATGCTGGTTTTGCTCAGGAAGGGCCAGGAATATTCCGGTTTCAACAGGTAAACAATTGCGAGGAGAGTCTTATGGAGACAAAGGATCTGAAAAAGTTTCTGGCAGGGTTCGGCATTGTCGGCCTGCTGGCCGGGGCCGGGCTTGCCCAGGCGGCTCATGAGCCGGGGGGCAGCGGCTGAGGCGGCAACAAGGGCGGTGCCGTGAGCACTGACAAGAAGGCCCCGGCCGGGGAAGAAAAGGGGATGATGGAAAAGAAAGGCACCCCGGAAGAGGAAGCGGCAAAGGCCAAGAAAATGAAAGAAGAAGAAGAAAAGAAAAAAATGAAAATGCCCGGGAAAAGCGGCTGAAGCGGCTGAAAGAGAACGCAGGTTGCGTTCAGCATGATTTGCAAAAAGGCAGGGAAACTTGCCTTTTTTTATTGGTGGTGCTGGCTCTGGCCTAAGTGTTCACGAGGAGGAACCGGATGAACAAGAAAGTCGGCCTGCTTGGCGCACTTATTGTTTCCGGCCTCGCTCTAGGCGGCTATTTATTCCTCACCGCGAAAAGAGCGGACCCGCCGAAGGAGGCCCCGGAAGCGGCGGTGGAGCTTGCTCATGGTCAGGCTTATGATCTGGTTGTCGGCTTTGTCGACAAAGAGATTCAGGGCAGGAAACACCGGATGCTTGCCTATAACGGCTCCATTCCAGGCCCGCTTATCCGGGTGCGACAGGGCGCCGAAGTAACCCTGAATTTCAAAAACCACGGGGATCTGGCTTCCACCCTGCACTCCCACGGCGTCCGGCTCGACAACGCCTTTGACGGTGTTCCCGGCCTCACTCAAGATGCGATTGCCCCTGGTGGCGGTTCGTTTCTCTACCGGGTGAAGTTTCCGGACCCGGGCATGTACTGGTACCATCCCCATCTTCGGGAAGATTACGCTCAGGAAATGGGGCTTTACGGCAACTATCTCGTGGCCCCCGCCGATCCGGATTACTGGGCGCCTGCCGACCGGGAGATCGCCATTTTTCTTGACGATATTCTTCTTTCCGGCGGCAAGATAGAGTTGAACAGAAAAAAAGTCGATCATGCCCTGATGGGGCGTTTCGGCAATGTGATGCTCGTGAACGGCAAGACGGATTATCTGCTTGCCGCCCGCCAGGGCGAAGTGGTTCGCCTGTATCTCACCAACGCGGCCAACGCCCGGCCCTTTAATTTTGCCATTGCCGACCACCTGTTCAAGCTGGTCGGCGGTGACGGCGGCGGCTACGAGCACGATGAATGGCGGGACTCGGTGCTGGTGGGGCCTTCGGAACGGGTGATTGTCGAAGTGCTCTTCGACCGGCCCGGCACCTTTGCCCTGCAAAATATAACCCCGGGCAAAACCATCCGGCTCGGGGCGGTGAGCGTGGCTGCGGCCCCTGTTCCCGCAGCCAGGGCGGAGGATTTCACCCGCTTGAAAACCCGACCGGCGGTCAGCCGGAGCATGGATCCCCTTCGGCCTTATCTTGCCAAACCGCCCGACAAGCGACTTCGGTTGAGCATCGAGCTGAAGGGCGGCATGGCCGCCATGCCAGGGATGATTCATGGCGGCCACGTAATGCCCGACGGCACCAGCATGGGTGCCATGGGCCCGAGCCCGGACGGCATTGAATGGGACGACCCCGACCCGGAGATGAACCGGCAGTCTAGCCCGGAGTCGGTGCTCTGGAAGATCATCGACGAGGAGACCGGCCGGGAAAACATGGCCATCGACTGGCGGCTGAAACGGGGGGAGCCGGTGGTGATCAGGATTTTCAACGATCCGGCTGCCGCGCATCCCATGCAGCATCCGATCCACTTCCACGGCCAGCGGTTTCTGGTGGCGGCCCGGGACGGGGTACCGGAAAGCAATCTGGTCTGGAAAGATACGGTTCTGGTGCCGGCGGGCCGGACGGTTGATCTTGTTCTCGACACCACCAATCCCGGCAGGTGGATGGCGCACTGCCATATCTCGGAACACCTGGAAGCCTCGATGATGTTCGGCTTTCTGGTTGAATAGGGCCGGGGAACAACAAGGGTTCGTTTGGCGAGCCTGGAGGAAACAGCGTATGGATTTGACCGGAAACCCGGCCCTGCCATTTGCGCTTCCCGACTGCCAGGGGAAGATGCACCAGCTGGCCGACTATCATGGCTCCTGGCTGCTGCTGGTTTTTCACCGCCACCTCGGCTGACTGCCCTGCCGCGTGCATCTCTCGCAGTTGCGGGAGTACGAAGCGGAGCTGACGGAATTTTCTGTTGCCGTTGCCGTGGTCACCTTTGAAGCGGGTTTTTTGGCCCGGCAGTACGCCGCCGAAACCGGCCTGGTCTGGCCGCTGCTGGTTGATGAAAAAAGGGAGCTCTACCGCGGCTACGGGATGCTCGCTGCCTCCTTCTGGGATATCTGGGGACCGAAAACCTGGTGGGCGTACCTCAATGCCATTCTGCTCGGCCAGAGGCTACAGCAATCCCAAGGCGATATTTCCCAGCGCGGCGGCGATGTGCTCATCGACCCGGACGGCATGGTCCGGCTGCATCATGTGGGCGAAGGGCCGGCGGATCGGCCTTCGCCGGCATTGATCATGGAAAGGATAAAGCTGAGTTGAGCAGCTCGCCTGCTCAAACGAAACTTATGCCCTTCGGGTATAAGATAGCAAGCAACCGGTGGTTAAAATATCAGGGGGGACACTATGATGGGATGGCACGTGGGCAATGGCATGGGCTGGGGTGGAGGGCTGTATATGCTGATCATTTTCGTCTTGATCGTGGTTTGCGGGATCATGATTGTGCGGTGGTCCTTGAGGCCCGGAGGGAGAGAGGATTCGGCGCTGGAGATCTTGAAGCGGCGCTATGCCCGGGGAGAACTCAGCAAGGAGCAGTTTGAGGCGATGAAAAAAGACATCCAGTAAAATGCTGCGTTGAGAATATTTTTTCGGCATGAGGGCGTATCGTCCTGCCGACAACCTGGAAGAGGAGGGAACATCTTGGACATGAGCCATGGGGAAGGACACCACCAAACGGACACTTTGACGAGGCGTTACACCGACCCGGTCTGCGGCATGAGCACGGAGGATCCGGAAGCGTTCACTCCCTATGAACACGAGGGGCGGACGCATTATTTCTGCAGCCCTCACTGCCTGGCAAAATTCAAGGAGAACCCCGCGGCCTTTGGAAAAGAGGAAGTAAAAAAACAGCCCGTGATCCATCCCCCCACCGGCACAGAGAAATACACCTGTCCCATGCATCCCGAGGTGATGCAGGATGGTCCCGGCTCCTGCCCCAAGTGCGGCATGGTCCTTGAACCTCTTATGCCTCCATCCCCTGGAGCGGGAAAAATCGAATACACCTGCCCCATGCACCCGGAAGTGGTGCAGGATACGCCCGGCAGTTGCCCCAAATGCGGGATGGCCCTGGAGCCTCGTTCACTCCCGGGCGTCGATGAGGAGGCGAACCCGGAGTATGATGATATGCGCCACCGCTTTCTGGTCGGGGCGATTTTCTCCGTGCCGGTGGTGATCATCTCCATGCGCGGGCTGATTCCGGGCGCTCATCTTCTTGATACCATGGCCTCGGCCCAGCTCTATCAGTGGCTGGAGTTGCTGTTGGCTACCCCGGTGGTGCTGTGGGCCGGGTGGCCTTTTTATCTCCGGGCTGTGCAGTCGGTGGTCAACAGACACCTCAACATGTTCACCCTCATCGGCCTCGGGGTGTCGGTAGCCTATGCCTACAGCGTGGTGGCCGTGTTTTTTCCCGGCCTGTTTCCTGACACCATGTTCACCCCTGAAGGGATGGTGGGGGCTTATTTTGAAGCCGCGGCGGTGATCGTCACCCTTATTTTATTGGGGCAGGTCCTGGAGCTGCGGGCCCGGAGCCGCACCGGCGCCGCGATCAAGGCCTTGCTCGGCTTGGCGCCCAAGACGGCCAGGAAGGTCTTTGCCGATGGCCGGGAAGAGGATCTCCCCCTGGAGCATATCCAGGCCGGCGATCGCTTGCGGGTACGGCCCGGGGAAAAGATCCCGGTGGATGGGGTGGTCCTGGAAGGAGCCAGTAATGTGGATGAATCGATGATTTCCGGTGAGCCGTTGCCGGTGAGCAAAAAAAGTGGCGATCCGGTGGTCGGGGCCACGGTGAACGGCACCGGTTCCTTCATCATGCAGGCCGAACGGGTGGGCAGCGACACCGTGCTGGCCCGGATCGTCCACATGGTGGCCGAGGCCCAGCGCTCTCGGGCCCCGATTCAAAAACTGGCCGATCTCGTGTCGGGCTATTTTGTTCCGGTGGTGATTGCCGTTGCCGCGGCCTCTTTTACGGTTTGGTTTTTTTGGGGGCCGGAACCGCGTCTGGCCTATGCCCTGATCGTGGCGGTTTCGGTCCTGATTATTGCCTGCCCTTGCGCCCTGGGGCTGGCCACCCCCATGTCGATCATGGTCGCCACCGGCAAGGGCGCCACCATGGGGGTGCTGTTCAAAAACGCCGAGGCCATCGAAACCCTGCGCAAGGTCGATACCCTGGTGGTGGACAAAACCGGCACCCTCACCGAGGGAAAACCGAAATTGGTGGAAGTGGTTCCCGCCGAAGGGTTTGCGGGAGCCCCCCTTTTGTCTTTAGCGGCAAGCCTTGAGCAAGGAAGCGAGCACCCCCTGGCCGCGGCCATTGTCGATGGTGCCCGGGAAAGGGGGGCGGAAATCGGCGAGGTGCGCGACTTCAACTCCCACACCGGCAAGGGGGTTTCCGGCAAGGTTGGCGGGCAGCAGGTATTATTGGGTAGTGCGAAATTGCTGGCGGACTTCCAGGTCGCCCCCGGTCCCTTGCTGGAAAAGGCCGCGATGATGCGAGCCGAGGGGCAGACCGTCATGCTGGTTGCCGTGGCCGGCAGGATCGCCGGCCTGCTGGCGGTTGCCGATCCGATCAAGGCAACCACCCCGGAGGCCATCAGGCAGCTCCATGGCGAGAAAATCCGGGTGGTCATGCTTACCGGCGATAATAAGGTTACCGCCGATGCCGTGGCCCGGAAGCTGGAGATCGACGAGGTGGTGGCCGAGGTGCTGCCGGAGGAAAAGGCGGCGATCGTCAAGCGGTTCCAGCAGGAAGGGAAGGTGGTGGCCATGGCTGGCGACGGCATCAACGATGCGCCTGCTCTGGCCCAGGCCCAGGTCGGGATCGCCATGGGCACCGGCACCGATGTCGCCATGGAAAGTGCCGGCGTTACCCTGGTTAAGGGCGATTTGCGTGGCATTGTGCGGGCCCGCAGGCTTTCCCGCGCCACCATGGCCAACATCAGACAGAATCTCTTCTTTGCCTTTATCTACAACGCGTTGGGGGTGCCCATTGCCGCCGGCGTCCTGTTCCCCCTTTTCGGCATCCTGCTCAGCCCGATGATCGCGGCAGCGGCCATGAGCTTCAGTTCGGTGTCGGTGGTGACCAATGCCTTGCGGTTGCGCCGGGTTAAGCTCTGAGACCGCCCCATGCAAGCCTCGCCAGGACCCTATCTGCCTCCCGCCACCGGCCAGGACCGCTGCTACGATGAAGGGGGCAAGGAAATCGCCTGCCGGGGCAGCGGTCAGGACGGGGCGACAAGTTACGGGCGCGACTGGCCGATGCCCCGTTTCCGGGTCGAGGGGGAAGTGGTGGAGGATGCCCTGACCGGCCTCTGCTGGACCAGAAATGCCAATCCCAACGATTTCCCGCTGAACTGGGGAGAAGCCCTGAAGCTGGCAGCGGCGATGAACGTCGAAAAAGCCTTTGGTTACAGCGACTGGCGGCTGCCCAACCGGCGCGAGCTCCTCAGTCTGATCAGCTATCAGGCCAGAAACCCGGCCCTGCCCGCGGGCCACCCTTTCGCCAACATCTTTCTCGGCTGGTACTGGACCTCGACCACTGCCGCCATCGCGCCGGCCTATGCCTGGTATATTCATCTAGAAGGGGGGAGAATGTTTTATGGCCGCAAGGACCAGGAGTATCTGTTCTGGCCGGTCCGCGGCCAAAGTGAGGTTCTGGCCACCACCGGACAGGAGTTCTGCTATAATGAGAAAGGCGGAGTCATGGCCTGCCGGGGCAGCGGCCAGGATGGCGAGTTCCGAAACGGCCTCGCCCCTCCCGAACCCCGTTTCCTGGTGGAGGGAGAAACGGTGCGCGACCGCCATACCGGCCTGCTCTGGCTGCGGGAGGGTGATTATTTCAAGGAGGCGATGACCTGGCGGCAGGCCCTGGAGAAGATGGAAAGGTTGAACAGGGAGCAGGTCGGCGGCCGCTACGACTGGCGGCTGCCCTCGCTCAACGCTCTGGAGTCGCTGGTGGATTGCAGCCGCCACAGTCCGGCTCTGCCCGGCGATCATCCTTTTGTCGATCCACGGGAGGTCTATTGGTCCTCCACCACCAGTTTTTTTGAAACGGATTGGGCCTGGGCGTTTTATCTCCACAAGGGCGCCCTGGGCGTCGGCCATAAGCCGAGCGCGAATTTTTCCGTCTGGCCGGTCTGCGGACCCGGCTGAGCCGCGCCGGCCAAGGCGAATTGCAGCGGGGCCTGGGAAATCATAGATCTTTAGGCTGTTGCCCCAATAACAGGAGGAAAAATTATGGCGCATGACCATCTATCCCAGCCCCCTAAAAATTTCAGGTTTAATTTCGGGCTCTTGGGTTTCACCATGGTAGCAGGATTTTTTTTGGTGACGGAGCATAAGGCCCATCTTCTGGGATTATACACGGAGCACGAGGTGCATATCCTGGGAGCCTTGCCGTATCTGCTTTTGCTGATTTGTCCGCTGCTGCATCTGTTCATGCACGGCGGCGGGCATGGCGGTCATGGCGGCCATGACCGCCATGGCGACAAGAAATAAAGCTGAGTTGAGCAGCTTGACGGATTTTATGCCCTTTAGGGTGCAAATGAAGCTTATGCCCTTTGGGTATAAGGACAAAAACACTGGGAGATAACATGGAACACGCTGCTCCGGCCTACGGGCTCTGGCTGTTGGTCTTCATCAATTCGGCGGTGTTTATCATCTTCGCCTTCAGTTTCACCAAGCCGAAGACCAAGCGCGACTGGCGCTCCTTCGGCGCTTTTTCGGCCTTCATCGTCGCCTTGTTCGCCGAGATGTACGGCGTACCGCTCACCATTTATTTTCTCTCCGGCTGGCTGGCCAGCCGTTACCCAGGGCTTGACCCCTTTGGCCATGACGCAGGGCATCTCTGGTACACGATTCTGGGGCTCAAGGGAGATCCGCACACCAATCCGATCCATCTGGTCAGCAATGTCCTGGTCTTCGCCGGGTTTTTCCTGCTGGCCGCAGCCTGGAAGGTGCTCTACCGTGCCCAGCAGGAGCACGGCCTCGCCACCACCGGCCCCTATGCCCGTATCCGCCACCCGCAGTATGTCGCTTTTCTGCTGATCATGTTCGGCTTTTTGCTGCAATGGCCCACCCTGCTTACCCTGGTCATGTTTCCGGTGCTGGTCTGGATGTACGCCCGTTTGGCGAAAAGCGAGGAAGCCGAGGCCCTGGCCGGGTTCGGCGAAGCATACGAACAATATAAACGGGAGACCCCCGCATTCTTCCCCAGAGTCGGGAGTGGGGAGTGATTTTATCGACGTGCGAATGGGCCTGGAAGTAATGGCTTCCAGGTATGGCAATCAAAAAAAGCTAAGGAGAACACCATGAAAAAGATGATGATCGGAACCGCATTGCTGTTGGCTTTCGCCGTAACCCCTGCTTATGCCGTAGAGGAGCATCATGATGCGGCCAAGAACGGCGCCGCAGCCAAGGCGCCCGCCCAGACGCAGGCCCCGGCGGCTGACAAGGCGGCCCAGGATCAGGCCGCTACGGACAAGATGATGCAGGAGATGGATGCCCGCATGCAGCGCATGCAGGAGATGCGTAAAAAGATGATGGAGGCGAAGACCCCGGCCGAGCGGCAGAAGCTCCGGCGGGAACACATGGCGGAAATGCGGAAGGGCATGCAGTCCATGCCGGGCATGATGGGCGGGAAAGGCATGATGATGGGCGGAAAGTGTATGATGATGGGTGGTCAGGGCGGCCAGGGGATGATGATGGGGGGCAAAGGCGGGATGATGGGCGGCCAGGGTGGTCAGGGTATGATGATGGGCGGCCAGGGCATGATGATGGAACAGTGCATGGGCATGATGGAAAAAAGAATGCAGATGATGCAGGAAATGATGCAGGGGATGATGGAGCAGCAAAACATGATGATGAAGTAGTCTGCCCTTTTTTTCCGGCCAGGGCCGTTCCGGTTTTTTTAGTTTAAAAAGAACCTGATTAGCGTCAATCTTCCGCAAGCGATGATTTCGTGCAGTGTTACATCGTCAGGGCGACTCTTGCCAATGAGGCATATAGCATTCGAAACTTTACTGCGGAAGATTAGCGCTAATCAGGAAAAAGAAGAAAGAGGAGCGGGTGCTGCCCCAGCGGGAGAGGACGGGGAAAAAGACGCGGCGATGGGAGAAAAAGATGGCGGAGCGGAAACAGCTGAGTGAAGAAGAGGCAAAAAAGCAGTTGCGGCATTTTTTTTCCGAGATGCCCCACTCCATACCCCTGGTGCTTTTTTGCGAGCCGGCGGGGAAGAATGAACCCTTTGCCGAGGCGGCCAGGCAGGTCATCCGCGCCATCCGCGAGCTGACCGGCAAGGTGACCCTGCGGGAGTATAATCTGCAACACGAGCTGGCCAAGGAGTGGGGGATCAGCCGCTCGCCCACCCTGGTTTTTGCCCCGGAGGCCTACAAGATCCGCTGGCTGGGCGCGCCGCTCGGTCACGAGGCGCAGACCTTCATGGAGGCGCTCAGCATTATCGGTTACCAGGAGCCGGGGTTGAGCAAGGAGGCGATGAAGGTTCTTGCCAAGCTGGACTCGCCGCGGGCGGTCAAGATCTTTGTCAGCCCTACCTGCCCCTATTGCCCTCTGGTGGCGGCCAACGGCATCCGGGCCGCTGTGGCGCGGCCCGATCTGATCACCCTGGAAATCATCGATATCCTGGCCAATCCGGACCTGGCTGATAAGTATGCGGCCCAGAGTGTGCCCCAGACCTTTGCCAACGACAAGCTGGTCGGTCTTGGCGCCCAGCCGGAGGAACTTTTTGTCGCTTCCTTGGTGGCGCTGGAGCCGCAACGGGTTTTCATCCCGGACAGCGATGCCGAGGAGATCGTCTGTGATCTGGTCATTGTCGGCGGCGGGCCGGCCGGGCTGACTGCGGGCATCTATGCTTCCCGCAGTGGCCTGCAGGCGGTGGTCGTGGAAAAAGGCGTGCTGGGTGGGCAGATCGCCACTACCCCGATGGTGGAAAATTATCCGGGCTTCACCCAGGTGGGAGGCAAGACCCTGGTGGATATTTTGGTGACCCACGCTCTCGAATATGTGAAGATTTTCCCCGGCGAGGAGGTGCAGACCATCACCCCGGGCGAGGTGTTCACCCTCATCACTCCCCGCCGCCGCTACAAGGCGCGGGCGGTGCTGCTGGCCACCGGCGCGGGTTACAAGCGGCTCGGGGCGGTGGGGGAGGAACGGCTGGCCGGGCGGGGGATCAGCTATTGCTCGACCTGTGACGGCCCGCTTTTCAAGGGGAAAAAAGTGATCATGGTGGGCGGCGGCGACAGCGCCGTGACCGAGGCCCTGCATCTGCACAACATTGGGGTCGAGGTGACCATGGTGCACCGGCGGGAGAAATTGCGCGCCCAGGAGCAACTGCTGGTCAGCCTGCGGCAATCCGCCATTCCGGTGCTGTTCAACACCGAGTTGGCCGAGATTTTAGGCGAGGCACGGGTCGAAGCGGTGCGGCTCAGAAACAACCTGACCGGGGAGGAGTCCACCTTGCCGGTGGGGGGGGTGTTTATCGCCATCGGCTATGCCCCGGCGGTGGAGCTGGCCCTAAGCCTCGGGGCCGAGCTGACCCCGGACGGCTATATCAAAAAGGATGAGCGCCACCGGACCACGGTGCCTGGGGTCTACTCGGCCGGCGACGTGGAGGGCGGCTACAAGCAGATCGTCACCGCGGCCGGCCAGGGCTCCGAAGCGGCGCTCGCCATCTTTGAAGATCTGCTAAACCCCTACTGGAAAAAGCGGTAGAGCACCGAGGTTGCCACCCCCCAGAGCAGGATCAGGATGGTTCCCCCGGCGCAGGCTGCGCCGAGCAGCCGATGGCTCAGCAGTTCGCGGCGGTTTTCCTGATAGCCGAGCAGCAGCCCGCAGAGGATCCCAGTTGCCATGCCGCCCCCGTGCGCCCAGTTGTTGATCCCCGGCACCAGCAGGCCAAAGACGAAGATGCTTATGGCCCAGCCGCCGATCTGGCTGTACACCTGCTGGCCATAACTGCCGCCCCGGCTTTTCCCGTAATAAAGAGCCGCGCCGATTAGGGCGCAGACCGCGGCCGAAGCGCCGATGGTAAAAGGCACCCCGGCCAGATAGGAAAGGAGAAAACCGCCGATCCCGCCCAGAGTATAGATGGAAAACATCCGGGCCAGGCCGTATTCCTGGATTACCAGTGGGCCGACCTGTCTCAGGGCGATGAGGTTGAAGATAAGATGGAGCAGGCTGCCGTGCAGATAGCTGGCGGAAACCAGCGACCACCAGCGGTGCAGCGTCTCGATGGGCATGGTGCCGGTCGCTCCCAGCAGCAGGAGGCTCCGGCTGTCCGGGGAAAGAAAGCCGAAGGGGTTCAGGCCCATGCCCATGCCGCGCGGATTCAGGAGCAGTGAGAGGCCATAGATGGCGATGAGGAGGGTGCTCAGGCCGGTGAGAAATAAATCCTGGTCATGGAACAGGCGGAGAAAGGCATGGTTCTTCCACCAGGCACCGGGAGAGTTGATGCCGCAATAGGGGCAGCGGGGTTCATCCCGGCTGATGAGGCGGCGGCAGTTGGGGCAGAGCAGAGAGGTCTTGCGGGAGGCGGTCATAGGGCGGCTTGCTTGGCTGATAAGATTTAAGCGGTCACATGGCGCCACATCTTGCGGCGATCGGTCCGGCTCACGTACTTTATGTACGCATCGCCTCCCGCTTATAGCTGAGCTGGGCAGCTTGTCTGCCCTAGCGAAACTTATACCCTTTGGGTGCGCCACAACCTGCGGCACCATGTGACCGCTTTTAGCTGAGTTGAGCAGCTTGTCTGTTCAAAACGAAACTTATACCCGAGGGCGATTCCGTGGTTATTTGACTTCCGGGATACTCCCCCGTGATCGGTTACGATAAGATTATTTTCAGTTGGCTCAACTAACCATACCCGGCCTGAAAAGGCCAGAAAAAGCCGGCGTTGGCCGGCCGGGAAATTGCAGGATGCGGAAAACTCCCCTCTTCCCGCAGGAGCTTACGCTTAACTGCGGGAGAGGGGGAGGCTGATTCCTTGTGCTGTCAGCAGCCTTCGATGGCTCTCTTTTTCTTCGGGGTCGGAGCGGCCACCGGAGCCGGGGCTTCAGCTGGAGCCGGAACGGTAGTCTGGGCCGTAACCTTTTTGCCAGGCACGCCATTTTCGCCGGACGCGGCAGCGGCGGCATACCCTTCGTTAATGGTGACGGTCAGAGCGAACGCACATACCATGGCAAGGGCAATCATTGTTTTTTTCATGCTCATTCCTCCTGGGTTGTTTTTTCTGTTTCCGGAGCGGCTCCTGCGGAATCCTCTCCCGTTGATCATACTTTAGCTACGATCCCCCGGTTTTCCTAGAGGACATCGGGCCATGTCCGGTGACATCGGCGGCGGGCCGAGGGAGGTTAGGTGGTGTACGACTGAGCCTGTGCTCAGCACCCTTCGACAGCCTTCTTTTTCGGCTGCGCCGGAGCAGGCGCGGCAGCCGGAGCAGGAGCGCTCTTTTTTTCCGGCGCGGCAGCGGCTACGGTATGGCAGGCGGCGCAGCCGGTGGGGCCTTTCTTGCCGTTTGCTCCCGCGGCATGGCAATCCTTGCAGCGGGCATGGAACACATTCATGGGCGTGCGGAGTTTGTCATTAGCGAACTTCTCGTTGTGGCAGGTTACGCAGCGCAGGGTCTCGGCTTTGCCCAGGCCGGCGATGGCGGCGGCGGTCAGGGGCTGATGCTTGGCGTCGTGGTGGCAGGTGGTGCAGTCGAGGCCAAGGGCCGTGTGGTCGGCATGGTTGAAGCGGGCGGGTTTCTTGCCCTGGATCACCAGTTCCTGCGCCGGGGCGGTGAGCTTGCCGCCTGCCGGGGGAGCGGCCTTAAGCTCGTTCATGGTCACGGTCAATCCGGCGGCGCACAGCATGGCAAGGGCAAGCATCGTTTTTTTCATGGTCTTTCCTCCTGATCTTGTTTTTTGCCTTAAGGGCCTCTCTTCAAGGAGTTTGCCTCCTTTGTCTCCATCCTAGCCACGGTTGCGGTGGTTTCCTAGAGGACATGGGGTGATGTCTGGCGATATCGGTTGCCGGGCGGGGGGATGTCGGGTGGCCGCATCGGGCAGTCGGCGATTTCCATTGCCCCGGATTTGGCGGGCGTGGTAGTCTGGCGCCCGGTGAAAAGGGGCAGGCAGCGCGGGTTGCGCCATTGATAATGGGACAGGGAAGATGATACGGAAAGCAAGCAGAAAAACGGAACTCCTGGCCCCGGTGGGGAGCCTGGAGGCATTCTTCGCCGCCCTGGAGAACGGGGCCGATGCCGTGTATTGCGGCTTAAAGGAGTTTTCCGCTCGGGCCAAGGCCAAGAATTTCACCCTGGCCGAGGTGGAAAGGATGACCTTTTATGCCCACCAGCACCACCGCCGACTCTACATTGCCCTCAACACCTTGATCAAGGAACAGGAGCTGCCCAGGCTGGCGGGGATTCTGGCCGACCTGACCGAGATCGGCATCGACGGCCTGATCATCCAGGATCTCGGGGTCTGGCGGCTGGCGAAAACCTATTTCCCCCACTTGCCCCTCCACGCCTCAACTCAAATGGCGGTGCACAACGCGGCCGGGGTCAGGATGCTGGAGCAGATGGGCTTTACCAGGGCGGTGCTGGCGAGGGAGCTGTCGCTTGCCGAGATCGCCGCCATCCGGCAGCAGAGCGCCATCGAGCTGGAGCATTTCGTCCACGGCGCCTTGTGCTTTTCCGTTTCCGGCCAGTGCCTGTTTTCTTCCGCGGTCAGTGGCATGAGCGGCAACCGGGGTCGCTGCGCCCAGCCCTGCCGCCGCCGCTATCTCAACCGGGACCAGCCGGGCTATCATTTTTCCACCAGCGATTTTTCCGCCCTTTCCCAGTTGCCCCAGCTGCTTAAGGCCGGGGTAATGAGCCTCAAGATCGAAGGGCGGATGAAGAGCGCTGAGTATGTGGCCCGGGTGGTGGCGGCCTACCGCCTGGTGCTGGATGCCCCGGAGAGCGGGCGCAAGCAGGCGATGCAGGAGGCCGAGGAGCAGCTGGCCCTCTCCTTTGGCCGCCAGGCGACCAAGGGGTTTTTGTCCGGTTCCATCCCGGCGGCGATTGCCGATTCCTCCAGGCAGGGGACTCTCGGCAAGCATCTCGGCCAGGTAACTTCGCTGCGGGGCGGCATGCTCGGTTTTGTTACCGCTGACCGGCTGCATGTGGGCGACCGGATCCGGGTTCAGCCCCAGAACGATCAGGCCGGCACCGGCTTTACGGTGCGGGAGCTCTGGCTTGCCGAGAAAAAAACCAAGGCGGTCAAGGCCGGAGATTTTGTCCGGGTGCGGATTCCGGACAAGGGCGGCTTTTTCCAGGCGGGGGACAAGATCTTCAAGGTGGGGGGCAAGGCCGCCTTTACCATGAGTCCGGAGGCCTGTCAGGAGATCCTTGCCCGATTGGCCGTGCCGGAGAAGAGCAAGGCTCAACAAGAGAGCCTCGCTCAGGCCCGCAGACAGGCCCTGGCCGCCCTGCTGCCTGGGGCCGCTTGCCAGGAGGGGGCGGCTGGCCCGGCCTTGACCGTGCGGGGCAAGGGCGTTCAGGATTTTAGGCTCCTCGATGAACCGGGGGTTGATCAACTCGAACTGGCGCTGACCCCGGAGACCATGGCGGCCTTAAAAAAGATGGATCTGCGGCGGGTAGACTGGCAGGGCAGGATCATCTGGGAGATTCCGCCCATGCTTTTCGGGGCTGAGTGGGACGAATACCGGCGCGCGGCCGGGGTGCTGGCCGGGCAGGGGTTTAGCCTGTTTCGGCTCAACAATATCGGCCATCTTCCCCTGTTTGCCGGGCTGTCCGGCCTGACCCTGCTGGGGGGCTTTCGCTGCTATGCCTTAAACAGCCAGGCGGCTCTGGCCTGGGGTGAGCTGGGGCTTGTCGGGCTTATTGCCGATCTGGAGGACGACCGCCAGAACCTGGAGGAGCTTTTTCGCCGGGCCGGGCATTTGCCTCCCCTGGCGATCACGGTTTACAGCCCGCTGCCGGTGATGCTTTCCCGCATCCCGGTCCGCGGGGTCCGGCCCGGCTCGCTCTTGAAGGCGGAAGGGGGCGAGGGGTACCGCGTTTTGCAGACCCACGGCCTCACCGAGGTGCTGACGGAGCAGGATTTCTCCCTGCTGGGCCATCTCGCCGAATTCAAGGCCATGGGCTGTGCCAGGATCATCGTCGACCTGAGCCATTGCGGGGCCATGTCCGCCAAGGGCAAGCAGGTGCTGGCCGCCCTGGCCGCGGACCACCCCCTGCCGGAAACCACCCCCTTCAACTACCTGCGCGGCCTGGCCTGAATCTTTCCTCTCCTGGTAACTATCCAGCTCAAGGCCGGAAATGAACAAAAACAACCCAAACTGTAACTATCTTTTTATCCCAAGGTGAAATAGAACGCAGCTCCCTTTCCCGCTTCCCCATCGGCCCGTATTTCCCCCCCGTGCCGCTGAATGATGCGCTCTACGATCGCTAGGCCGATGCCGGAACCTTCGAATTCATGTTCCGTATGGAGCCGGTGGAAGGGCCAGAATATGCGGTCCGCGTACTGGGGATCGAACCCGGCCCCGTTGTCCCTGAGGAAATAAAAGGTTCGGCCGTCCCGGTCGCAGGTCCCGAATTCTATACTGGCATCAGTTGTTTTCGCGGTGAATTTCCAGGCGTTTTCGAACAGGTTTGCAAGGGCCGCCTGGATCAGTTGGCGGTCCACCCGGGCGACGAGCCCCTCGGCGATGGTGACCTTAACCTCCCTGCCGGGATTAGCATGTTTCAGGTCGCAAACGATTTGCGCGGCCATTCTGCTGAGATTAACCTCACTGAGGTTCAGCCCCTGCCGGGAGAGCTTTGCCAGGTGCAGGAGGGCCTCGATCCGCTGGTTCATCTTTTCCGAGGCATTGTAGATGCGGGTCAGGAAATCATCCGCCTGACTGTCGAGTTTGCCGGTGTAATTTTTGAGCAGGATCTTGGCGAACCCGGAAATGTAGCGCAGCGGGGCGCGCAGGTCGTGGGACACCGAGTAGACAAAAGATTCCAGCTCCTTGTTCACCGCCTCAAGCTCCAGGTTCCGTGCGGCCATCTCTCCGGAGAGTTTCAGCAGCTCCTCCTCCCCCTTCTTGCGCCTGGTGGTGTCCGTAACGAGTACGGCAAATTGGTTTTTCGCCGGTGAATACGCGTAGACCCCATACCATTTTCCCAGGGCAGCGCTGTAATTTTCAAAATATGCAGGTTCGCCGGTGAGGGCTACTTTGCCGAAAGTCTCGATCCAGTAAGACTCGGTATCGGGTAAAACCTGCTTTACTCTCTTGCCCAGGATCGCAGCCCGGGTCAAACCGGTCAATCTCTCGAAGGCATCGTTCAATTCAAGGAAGCGGTAATCGCAGGGCCTTCCTTCAGGGTCAAGCACAATATCGTGCAGGGCGAACCCCTCGGTCATGGTGCTGAACAGAGTGCGGAATTTTTCTTCGCTCCTGGCCAGTTCCATCTGCACCAGCCTGCGCTCTTCCATTTCCCTGCGCAGTTCGTCCCGTGACACCGACATGGCGGCAAGCCTGGTGTAAGGGCTCGTAACCGAGGCGATAAAGATCCCTTTGTAGATCATGGCAAAGGCAGCCACCTTGTAGACATGGCCGAGCACGTTGTAGGTATCGAACGCCCGGGTATAAACGGCAAAGGCGGCTTCGCTGAACATTCCGATGATACAAGCCGCCATATAGTAAAGCATCGCCTGGTCGCTGGTCTGCGCCATCCGCCGCCAATAGGCGGCGGCGGTCAGACAGAGGAGGATGACAACCAGGTACTCGGAAAATTTCTTGAACGGGGTGAGGCCAACCCCGGGAACGAAGGTATCCGGCATCAACTGCGGGAAAAAGGTGACGCAGGCAAACACCAGCCCGGGCACGGCAATGGCTGCCGGCAGCAAGACCTTTTTGCTCAGCCAGAGGCTTCGCCTTTGCGGAAAGATGAAGGCGCTGGCCAACAAAGTGACGGCCTGAAACAGCCTGACGGCTATCCAGTACTGGGTCGACTTGTTGGAGGAGTTGGGAGTGATGAAGGCGGGCATGGCCGCATTCCCCATGGTGTGCAGGAAATCAAGCAGGCCGATGGCGAGAAAAACCGCGGCCAGGAAAAGCGCATGCCGGTCCTGGTTCTGATCATAGGCGTACCAGCCCACCCCGAAGATGGAGAGCGAAACCATGATGCTGAAAAACTCGGTGAAGTTGTGGAAAACAAGATACGAGGCCGGTTCCAGCACGTGATTGAGCTGGACGGGAAAGGTGATCACCGCTGCGATTGGCAGCACCGAGATGGCGAAGATCGCCACCAGAACAAGGCGAGGCTGAATTTGGCCAGGTTTTTGTTCCATATGCATGTGTTGTTTCCTCACTTTTCTTGCCCAACCCGGGCTCTTTCGGTCATCCTTATGAAAACGATTCGGGATTGTCCCGGCCTTGGAGCCAGACCTTCAGCATGGCCATGAGCCGGTCGATGTCCACCGGTTTGGAGAGATAGTCGTTCGCCCCTGCCGCCAGGCACTTGTCGCGGTCTTCTTTCATCGCCTTGGCGGTCAGGGCGATGACCGGGATTTCGATCCCCCGCTCCCGGATGGCTCGGGTGGTCTCATAGCCGGTAAGCCCCGGCATCATGATGTCCATCAGGATGATGTCGGGGCTTGCCCCCTCGTCCAAAAGCGCCAGGGTTTTTTCTCCATCCTCGATCTTGCGCACCGTAAGCCCCCTGCCTTCCAGAACCTTGGCCAGGGCAAAAAGGTTGCGCATGTCGTCATCCACCAGAAAAACCACCTTGTCCTGGAAAGGGAAGGTCCGGTCATGCTCATGAAGAAGCTGGCCTGCGCTCTCCCCACTGGCAAGGGCGGCCTGGTCGTTGTCCGGCGCGGAAGCGAGGGCCGGGGGCAGGGGTGGCTGCTCCCCCGGCCCGGCAACGGCCGGGGCCGGGGTGAGCGGCAAACGAAGGATAAAGGTAGAGCCCGTGCCGACCTCACTTTCCACCGCGATGGTCCCCCCCAGGAGGCGGGTTAGATTACGGACGATGGCCAGCCCCAACCCGGTGCCGCCGTAGCGCCGCGAGGTGCTGCTGTCCGCCTGCCGGAAGGAGTCGAATACTTCCTGCAGCTTGTCGGCCGGGATACCGATCCCGGTATCCCGCACCCGGATCACCATGGTTCCTGGAGAGGTACACAGGGCTGTCGGCTCCTCCTCGGAGGCGAAGGAAAGCTCGACCTCCCCTTTTTCCGTGAACTTGAGGGCATTGGTGAGCAGGTTGATCAATATCTGCTCCAGCCGTTGCTGGTCGGTGATGATCGTCTTCGGCGCGCCTTCGGCAAACTCGACTAGCAGATCGATTCCCTTTTGGCGGAACTGACGGGCAAAGTGCGTCTTGAGAAAGCCTGCCATATCCCGGAGCGGCAGCTCTTCGAGAACGAGGTCCATGCCGCCTGCCTCGATCTTGGCCAGGTCGAGGATGTCGTTAATCAGGTTCAAGAGGGAAATGCCGCTGCGCTCGATCAGCTCAGCCGACTCCACCTGCTCGTGGGTGAGGTTTCCTCCCCGGTTTTCCTTCAAATCTCGGGAAAGAATAAGCAGGCTGTTCAGCGGGTTGCGCAGTTCATGGGACATGTTGGCCAGAAAATCGGACTTGTACCGGCTCGCCTGGCCCAGATCGTGGGCCTGCTTTTCCAATTGGACCCGGGCCGCCTCCAGATCCCGGTTCTTCAGCAGGGTCTTGCTCCGCTCTTCCTCCAGGGTCAACGCCTGGACGGTAAGGGTATCGTTGGCGCTCAGTAACTCCTCACTCTGGGTGCGCAGCTCTTCGTTGGCCGCTTCCAGTTCCTCTGTTCTCTGTTGAACCAGTTGTTCCAGGTGCTCCCTGTATCTGGTCAGCTCTTCCTCTGTCTGCCGCTGCTTCCGGTGCAGGGCTGCATCGCGCAAGGCCCGCTCCAGCGCCGGCGCCAACCGCGCAAAGCGCCCCTTTATGAGGTAGTCATGGGCTCCGGCGTGCAGCGCCTCCACCGCCGTCTCCTCGCCTATCACCCCGGAGACGATGATGATGGGGAGGTCCAGCCCTCTCTGTTGTATCATGCGCAGGACGTCCAGGCCGGTGAAAGCCGGCAGGAAGTAGTCGGAGAAGATGGCGTCCCAGGGACCGCTTTCCAGGGCGGCGTCCAGCTCCTGCTGCGATTCGACCCGAACGCAGTCCGGTTCGTACCCCCCATCGCGCAGCTCCATGGCCAGCAGGAGGGCATCGTCTTCAGAATCCTCAACGATCAATAGTCGCAGTTTTCTCGGCATAATTTATCCTTCCCATCATCGCAGCGACGGTTGCTTGAGACGCAGCCGGTACAGGTTCACAAAAACATGCCAAAACTATTTTTACTCTCCATCTCAAGAGCTGTACGTTCCCCCTGGCAATCGTTTGAAAAACCTCTCCGGTGGCGCAACGGGACGTCCATTGTTATTTCTCTGTTGAGACAGATAACGGTCAAATTCCAGGATGTTACATAAATCACTACCGTTAAGCCGCGTTGCGTAAAATCTATCTTGGTGACAGGCCGGTGTCCAGAAAAATATCTTCTTTCCACTTTCAAATAGCAGTATCTGCATTGTCCTCCCAGAACAATGCTGCCCCCGCGCTTTTCCTCAATTTTTTCCCCAGCCCGGCCTATTTTTCTGAAAAATATTGACAACCCCCCGGCAACGGCTTAAAGGATACCAGGACTTAGTCATCTTTGGACAATCTTGGACAGAAATGGATAAAACATTTATCTCCATAAAGGGTGTCGCGGAAAAGCTGGGTGTTTCCGAGAAAACCATCTACCGGATGGTGAGCGACAACCAGATTCCCTTTGCCGTCAAGATCGGCGGCCAGTGGCGTTTCAGGGCCGACGAGGTGGTGGACTGGATCGACAGCCAGAAAGCCGGCGTTACCCCTCGGGGCAAGACGGATCACCGCCTCTCCCTGGTCGACGCCCTGGAAAACGGCGCGGTCCTCTATCGCATCCTCGGCAGCAACCGCGACGAAATCATCGACGAGCTGCTGGCGGCCCAGCCCTATTCCGCGAGCTTCGACGCCAAGGCGATCAAGATCTCCCTGCTGGCCCGGGAGTCGGTGGCCTCCTCATCCATGGCCGGCATCGCCTGGATGTGCCCCGACCCGGACCTGCCGGTCTATGTGGAAAAGAGCATGGTGATTCTCGCCTTTCTCGAACATCCCGTGGATTTCCGGGCCCTGGACAGCCGCAAGGCCGAGTTGCTTTTCCTGGTGCTGCCCGCCAACAATACCGAAATGGCCATCCTTGAACGCAAGCTGTGGAGGCTTTCCATGTCCGCCGCCTTTCTGAGCGGCATCCGGGAACAACCGACCCGCAAAAAACTGCTTGAGTTCATCGGTGCGCAGGAAGCCATGATTTTTCACCAGGGGCCTGATGCATGACTTTTCTTTTTGCTGCCTTCTTTCTCTTCATTTTCGGCGCGTTGCTGGCCGTCCTGCCGGGACGTACCGCCCCCAGAGCGGCTACTCTTCTGGGCAGCGGCAGCGCCATCCTCGGCTGCCTTTGCGGTTTGTTTGCAGCAGGGCAGAGTCTGCTTGGAAGAGGAACGGAGGTATTTTTTCTGCCCTGGTCCATGCCGGGCGGGGCATTTTCCCTGCGGCTGGACGGGCTCTCCGCCTTCTTTCTTCTCCCCCTCTTTGTCGTCGGTCTGGCCGGCGCCCTCTACGGGGCGGAATATATGCGGGGCGGCAGGGAACGGCGCAGGCCTGGGCTGCACTGGACCTGGTACAACCTGCTCATCCTTTCCATGACCCTGGTGGTGACCGCGGCCAACGGCCTGCTCTTTCTTTTTGCCTGGGAGTGCATGTCGCTCACCTCCTTTTTTCTGGTGATCAACGAGTACGATCTGGCGGAAGCGGTGGAGGCGGGGTGGACCTATCTGCTTGCCACCCACCTCGGGGCCGCCTTTCTTTTTGCCTTTTTTCTTTCTGCCTCAGCACTGTCCGGCAGCCTGGAGTTTGCCTCTTTTCAGGTGCTCGGCCAGCTTTCTCTTCCGGCGGCCTCCGTGCTTTTTCTCCTGCTGCTCATCGGCTTCGGCAGCAAGGCGGGGATCTTCCCCTTTCATGTCTGGCTGCCTGATGCGCATCCGGCCGCGCCCAGTCATGTTTCCGCGCTCATGAGCGGGGTCATGGTCAAAACCGCCATTTACGGGCTGCTCCGCCTCTATTCCTTTCTGCCCGCCGGACCGGCCTGGTGGGGCACCCTGTTGATGGCCGTTGGCATCATCGGCGCCCTGTTCGGCATCGCCATGGCCGCCTTGCAACGCGATGTGAAAAGGAGCCTGGCCTATTCCACCGTGGAAAATATCGGCATCATTCTGCTGGCCCTCGGTTTCTGGATGCAGAGCCGGGCTGCCGGACACCATGTGGCCGCGGCCTTTGCCCTGGCCGGAGGGCTGATCCATCTGCTCAACCACGCCCTGTTCAAAAGCCTGCTTTTTCTGGGGGCCGGTTCGCTGATGCACGGCAGCGGCAGCCGGGATCTCAACCGGATGGGCGGCCTCATGCGCCGCATGCCTGTAACCGGCCTGCTCATTGTCTGCGGCGGCCTGGCCATCAGCGCGTTGCCGCCTTTCAATGGTCTGGTCGGCGAATGGTTCATCTACCGCGCCCTGCTTGAGAGCGGCGCCGCGCTTTCCGGTCTGGCCGGCTTTTTCCCCCTGGTGCTTATCGGGCTTCTTGCCCTGGTCGGCGGCATGGTGCTTATCGTCATGACCAGGATCATCGGCATCGCTCTGGCCGGGGAGCCGCGCAGTCCGGCGGCCGCCAGGGCCCATGAGGCAGGCTGGCCCATGGGGAGCGGGATGGCCGCCCTGGCGCTGCTCTGTCTGGGGGGAGGGCTCATGCCGGTTGTCCTGCTGCAGACGGCGGGGAGGGCCGCAACCCTGCTTGATCCGGGCGCGGCAACCATGCTGGCCGACACGGCTTTTGCCCCCTGGTGGCTGGGGCTCATGGCGGTTCTGCTGCTTGGCTTTATTCTGGCGGCCTACGGTTTTCTCCGCTGGCGGCAGGGGCGCGATCCGGTCCCGGCCTCCGCCACCTGGGGCTGCGGCTTTGCCTTTCCGTCCAGTCGGATGTCCTACAGCGCGGAGAGTTATACCGAGCTGCCCCAGAGCGCCATGTTCTGCAGCTGTCTGCGGCCCTCGACCGAAGATGGCCGGGAGATCGGTTTTTTCCCGGAGGTGAGAAAATTTTCCTTTACGGCGCCGGACCCGGTGCTGGAGAGATTGTTCAGGCCTTTTTTCCGGTGGGCCGCCAGGGTTTGCAGCGGGTTTCGCGGCCTGCAGGCCGGGCAGTTGCATGTCTATTTGCTCTATATCTTCAGCGCTACTATTCTGCTGCTCTTTTGGGTGGGGCAACGATAATGGGCTCTGATTGCCGGCGAACATCAGGCATGTATTCCGGCAACGCCGGGAGTGTTCATTTCTTTGCTTGCCCAAAGAAACGAACCAAAGAAAGGGCACCCCGCCACTTGTCCCGCCGGAGGCGGGATGCCCTGTGTTCCTCAAGGCTGCCGGGGCTTTGCAAACTCGGCTGCGCCTCAAACAGTGCAAAGCCCTTTTTCGGCAGCCTCTCCGGTACTCGGCTGCGTGACAATGGGGAAAACAGCGGAGCGGCTTGCGCCGCTCAAAATCATGAGGTTATCGCTTCATTGTTGATTTTGCATTTCGCACTTTTAAAGAGAGAACCGTGATGCTCGAACTGTTCCTGCACCTTTTCCTGCTCTTCGCTCTTTCCCCCCTGTTGCCGGGGGTGATCGGCAAAACCAAGGCCCTTTTTGCCGGGCGAACCGGGCCGCCGTTATTGCAGTCCTATTACGATATCCGGAAGCTGTTCGGTAAGGGACTGGTCATCAGCCGCACCACCACCTGGGTTTTCCGGGCCGGGCCGGTGCTGGCTCTTGCCGTGCCGGTACTCGCCTCCCTCCTGGTTCCCTTCGGCGGGATCGCAGCCCCCCTGTCCTTTACCGGCGACCTGATCTTCTTTGTCTATCTCTTCGGGCTGTCCCGTTTTTTCACGGCTACGGCGGCCCTGGACACCGGCTCTTCCTTTGAGGGCATGGGCGCGGCCCGCGAGGTCACTTTCTCCTGTCTGGCCGAGCCGACGGTTTTCTTCTGCTTCATCGTGCTGGCCCGGCTTTCCGGCTCCCTCGCCCTGAGTACCATGTTCGGCCCGATCCTGAATACGGCCTGGCAGAGCGCCGGCCCGTCCCTGATTCTGGTGGTGGCCTGCCTGTTTGTCGTGGTCCTGGTGGAAAATTGCCGCATCCCTTTCGACGACCCCAATACCCATCTGGAGCTGACCATGATCCATGAGGTGATGGTCCTTGATCACAGCGGCCCCGATTTCGGGATGATTCTCTACGGCGCGGCCATGAAGCTCTTTGTCCTGGGCGCCCTGGTCGTTCGCCTCGTCTTTCCCGGCTCAACCGGAGAGGTGCTGCTCGACACTCTCTGGTTTGCCGTCGGGATGCTGCTTCTGGCCGTGGTTATCGGGGTGGTTGAATCCACTATGGCGCGACTGCGGCTGTTGCGGGTGCCCCAGCTGCTGGTCGGCACCATGCTGCTTTCTTTTTTCTCGCTGATCCTGCTTTTGAGGTAATAAAGGAATGGACAACTACAACCCGGCCAATCTCCTGCTGCTGCTGGTCATCCTCTTTAACTTCTTCCTCCTCGGGAGCAGCCGCCTGGGCGCCTGCATCCGGACCGTGGCCATCCAGGGCGGTATCCTTTCGCTGCTCCCCCTTTTCCTGCACGGCTTTTCCGGCCATTCCCTGATTCTGGCCGGGGGGGCTTTCCTGCTCAAGGGGCTGGCCATTCCTTTTTTGCTGCTCCGGGCTATTCGCCAGGTACAAATCCGCCGGGAGATGGAGCCGTTGATCGGTTATGTCCCGACCCTGCTCTTGGGCACCCTGGCCACGGCCGGGGCCTTTATCTTCAGCGACCGGCTGCCGCTCATCGCGGCGCATCGCGGTTCGCTTTTTATCCCGGTCGGTCTGGCTACCCTGGCCACCGGTTTTCTCATGCTCATTACCCGACGCAAGGCCATCACCCAGGCCCTTGGCTACCTGATTTTTGAAAACGGGGTTTTCATCTTCGGCATGCTTCTGGCCGAGGCCATGCCGCTGATGGTGGAGGCCGGGGTGCTCCTCGACCTGCTGGTCGCGGTTTTTGTCATGGGGATTGTCATGCATCAGATCAACCGGGAATTTTCCAGCATGAACATCGGCCAGCTTTCTTCTTTGAGGGAGTAATATGATAGCTGCACTTCTTCTCCTGCCCTTCTGCGGTGGCCTTGCCGCTTTCTTTCTGCCCTCGGACCGCTGGCGTCCACTCTTGCTGCCGGTCTGCGGCCTGGCCCATCTGGTGCTGACCTTCCTGGTCATTCAGGGCGGGCCGGCCGTACAGTTGTCCATGGCCGGCCACTGGCTGGGGGTTGATCCCTTCAGCCGCCTGATTCTGCTCATCGTCAGCCTGCTCTTCTGCGGCTGTTCGTTTTATGCCGTCGGCTACTTGCGTTACCGGATCGCCTGGGGAAACAGGATCTTCGTCAGCTGTCTGCTCCTGTTTCTTTCGGCCATGAGCCTGGCGGCCATGGCCCGGCATCTCGGCCTTCTCTGGGTGGCGGTGGAGGCAACCACCGTGGCCAGCGCCCCGCTGATCTATTACAACCGCAACCGCCTCTCCATCGAGGCGACCTGGAAATACCTGATTCTTTGTTCCGTCGGCATTGCCCTGGCCATGCTCGGCATCCTCTTTGTCGCTTACGCCGCCCTGGCCGGCGGCGCGCAGGTCAGCCTGCAGCTCGACGATATTTTGCGTGGTGCCGCCCATTACTCCACCCCATGGCTCCGGGCCGGTTTCGTCTTCCTCCTTGTCGGCTTCGGCACCAAGGCCGGTTTTGCCCCCCTGCACACCTGGAAGCCGGACGCCTACGGCGAGGCGCCGGGGGTGGTCGGCGCGCTTCTGGCCGGGGGGCTTACCAGCGTGGCCTTTCTCGCCTTGCTCCGCACCCTGCAGATCATGGAGGCGGCCGGGGACGGGGTCATGGCCCGGGAGGCCTTTCTGGCCATGGGGTTGGTTTCCCTCGGCTTTGCCGCGGTGTTTGTCATCCGGCAGCCGGATTTCAAGCGGCTGCTCGCCTATTCCAGCGTCGAGCATATGGGGATTCTCGCCATCGGCGTGGCCATCGGCGGAGTCGCTACCTTCGGGGCCATGCTGCATCTGATGAACAACGCCCTGACCAAGGGGGTGCTCTTTCTCGCCGCCGGCAATATCCATCGCCGTTTCGCCAGCAAGCGGGTGGGCGAGGTCCAGGGCGCCATCACCCTGGTGCCGGTTTCCGCCAGCCTCTTTCTCCTGGGTTTTCTGGCGATTACCGGCTCGCCGCCCTTTGCCCCGTTTATCAGCGAGTTCACCATCCTCCGGGGCATTTTCACCACCGGCCATTATCTGACCGGCGGTCTGTTCCTCTTCTTTCTGGCCGTGATCTTTATCGGCATGGGCAGCACCGTTCTCTCGGTGGTTTTCGGCACTCCGACGGAACGGAAGGGAGACACCAATTACCGGGAAACTTTGGTTACCACCGGGACGCCGCTGCTCCTGCTCCTCATCATTCTGTTTTTGGGGCTCTACCTGCCTGACCCGGCCAGAAAGCTCTTTGCCGAAGCGGCCGCCCTGCTGGAGGTGAAGCCATGAATAATCTGCATCCACAACTGCTGAAAAACGGCGAGGCCGTAGGCCTTGAGTCGGTGGCTATCCTTGATTTTGCTGAGTTCAGCGACGGCCTGCTGGCGGAGGTGCGCAAGCAGGGCAGGGTGGCGGCCTGTTTTGGCGTCCCGGTGGCGGAAGGGCGCGGGGAGCTGGAGCTTTTCGCCTTGGTTGCCCGGGATCGCAACGCCACGGTCGCCGTGTACCGGACCCGGGTCAGCGAGCGGTTTCCTTCCCTGACCCCGAACTGTCCGCAGATGCACCTTTTTGAGCGGGAGATCGCCGAACAGTACGGGGTGGTGCCTCAAGATCATCCCTGGCTCAAGCCGCTTCGTTTTCACCGCGGTTGGCGGACCGGGCACGATGTCTGGAATCGCCCGACGGATCAGCATCCCCGCATCGGCGAGATGGATTTTTACCGGGTGGACGGGGAGGGGGTGCACGAGGTGGCGGTGGGTCCGGTCCATGCCGGGGTCATCGAGCCGGGTCATTTCCGCTTCCAGTGCTACGGCGAAAAGGTGATGCACCTTGAGATCTCCCTTGGCTACCAGCACCGGGATATCGAGCGGCTGGTGCTGGGTGGCCCACACCCGGCCACCATGGCGCAGATGGAAACCATTGCCGGCGACACCTCCATCGGGCATGGGTTAGCTCATTGTCAGGTGGTTGAGGCCCTAAGCGGCTCCGTGGTCCCGGCCAAGGGTCAGGCCATCCGCGCCGTGGCCCTGGAGCTGGAACGGCTGGCCAACCATGTCGGCGATATCGGCGCCCTGGCCGGCGATGTCGGCTTTTTGCCCACCTTCTCCTATTGCGGCCGGTTGCGCGGCGACTACCTCAATCTGACCGCCGCCTTGTGCGGCAGCCGTTTCGGCCGGGGGCTGGTGCGGCCGGGTGGGGTACTCTTTGATCTCGCCCCACCCCTGGCCGAAGAAGTGCTCGCCCGGCTTGCGGCGGTCGAAGGCAACACCCTGGGCGCCCTGGAACTCTTTTTTGATGCGCCTTCGGTCATGGGCCGGTTTGAGGGGCGGGGCCGCCTCTCCCGCTCGGTGGCCGAGGATCTCGGTCTGGTCGGGGTAGCGGCCAAAGCCTGTGCCGTGCCCCGCGACAGCCGTTTTTTCCATCCCACCGGAGTCTACCGCCAGCTGTTCGACGACTTGATTACCGAGGAAACCGGGGATGCCATGGCCCGTGCCCGGGTGCGCAGCCGGGAGATCACCGTGTCCATCGAGCTGATCCGGAGGATTCTGGATAATCTGCCGGAAGGTCCGATCCGGGCGGAGGCCGGGCCGCTTAAAAGTGATGCCCTGGCCATCGGCATGGTGGAAGGGTGGCGGGGCGAAGTGGTCCATGTCGGCCTCACCGACGGCGATGGCCGCCTGCGGCGTTACAAGGTGGTTGATCCATCCTTCCATAACTGGAGTGGCTTGGCCATGGCGATGCGCGATGAGCAGATTTCCGATTTTCCTTTGTGCAACAAGAGTTTTAATTTGTCGTACTGCGGCTTTGATTTGTAGGGGTCGAAGACCGGGCTTTTTGCCTGCCCCTTTGCTAAAGGGCGGGACAACAAGGAATTGCTCTAGTTTAAGGACGGAGCCAGCAAAACCGGGACTGTCCCCGGCCATATCGGGGGCTGTCCCAGGCTTTGCGAGTTGAAGCCACAGCAGTTGCAAAAAGCCTAAAACGTATACTTTTGCGGCTTTGACCACCATGGTTGTATCAAACCCGTAAACTTCCGGGACAGCCCCCGATAAGGCCGGGGACAGTCCCAAGTTTACTCCCTGCGGTTGCAAAAAAACGCTTAACCTAGCGCCATTCTGGACAAAAAGAGAATCTGAGGACAAAATATTATGTTGCAGATAATACGGGAACGGTGGCGGCAGGGCTTCAGAACGGGAAAATTTCCCAGGGAGGAGCCGGTCATGCCGCCACGCTTCCGGGGTCTGCCCAGGTTCGGCGGGGATTGCCCGTCCGGCTGCGGCAAGGAATGTGAGACGCTGTGTCCCTACGGAGCCTGCAAGCAGGTGGATGGCCGGTTGGTGCTTGACCTGGGCCGTTGCCTGTTCTGCGCCGATTGTCCGGCCTGTCCCCGGGGCAGGATCACCTTCGGCAACGATTACCGTCTGGCGGTCCGCAAGCGGGAGGATCTGCTGTACAGCGGCGGGAAATATCCTCTGGCCCAGCCTTTAGAGCCTGCGCGCTTGAAGCTCTTTGGCCGCTCCCTCAAGCTGCGCCAGGTTTCCGCCGGCGGCTGCAACGGTTGCGAGGCGGATTGCAACGTGCTTGGCACCCTGGTCTTTGATCTGGGCCGTTTCGGCATCCAGTTTGTCGCCTCCCCCCGCCACGCGGACGGCATTCTCCTGACCGGGCCGGTCACGGAAAACATGCGCAGCGCGGTGCTGGACACCTATGAGGCTACGCCACTGCCGAAGATCGTCATCGCCACCGGGGCCTGCGGCATCAACGGCGGGCCGTTTCTGCACAGCAGCGAGGTGGCCCCGGGTCTTGATCCGGTGTTGCCGGTGGACCTTTATATCCCAGGCTGTCCGCCCCATCCCTATACCATTCTGGACGGCCTGCTGCGGTTGCTCGGCAGGAGATAGGGGGAATGATTTTTGTAAACTTCTTTGTCTGCTGTGACTGAAAACTTTTGAATTGAAGATAAGGAGGAAGGGATTTTGGCCGAGTTCTATCTTGCCGCCGTATGCCTGATCTTCTGTTCCGGGCTGCCCGCCCTGGCCTGGGGCCGATGGGCCAGGAACGGCGAAAACCTCTCCCTTATTCTTTTGCTGACCGGCGCGGCCTTAGGCCTTGCCGCCGCGCTGGCCGGGGCCTGGCAAAGCTCCGCGCCCGTGCTGGCTGTACCCTGGTCCCTGCCCGGTGGCAACTTTTTCATCGAACTGGACGGGCTGGCCGCCCTCTTTCTGCTGCCTGCCCTGATCATTATCGGTCTGGGCTCCGTGTACGGACTTGGTTATTTTCCCCAGGCCCGGCATGGCGCGGCGGCGGGCAGGGTTCGGCTTTTTTACGGCATCCTGGGCGCATCCATTGCCCTTCTGCCGGTCAGCCGCAATGGTCTTCTCTTTCTTATGGCCTGGGAGGTCATGGCCCTCGGCAGTTTTTTCCTGATCCTTACCGAGCAGAAAAAGGAAGAGGCCCGCCGGGCCGCCTATGTCTATCTGGCCGCCACCCATACCGGCACCCTGGCCTTATTTGCCATGTTCATTCTTCTCGCCGGTCCCGGCGGCAGTTTTGATTTTCCATCGGCCGGCTCCCTCGACGGCGCCACCTTGCAGGCCGGGGCGATCTTCCTGCTGGCCCTCTTCGGCTTCGGCCTCAAGGCCGGAGTCATGCCCCTGCACATCTGGCTGCCTGTGGCGCATGCCGCCGCGCCCAGCCATGTTTCCGCCCTGATGAGCGGGGTGGTGATCAAGATGGGGATTTACGGTCTGGTCCGGGTGGCGGGGTTTTACACCGGCCAGCCGGCCTGGTGGGGCGGGAGCCTTCTCGTGCTCGGGGTGGTTTCCGCCGTCATGGGCGTGGTCTTTGCCCTGGCCCAGCATGATATCAAGCGGCTGCTCGCCTATCACAGCGTGGAGAATATCGGCATTATCCTGATCGGCCTGGGCTGCGCCCTGCTGGGGAAAACCTTCCACAGCCCCGCTCTGGTTGTCCTCGGCCTGGCCGGGGCCCTGCTCCATGTGGTCAACCACGGCCTGTTCAAATCCCTGCTCTTTCTCGGGGCCGGATCGGTGATCCAGGCCACCGGCACCAGGGAGATCGACCGCTACGGCGGCTTGCTGCGCACGATGCCGCGCACCGCCTTGTTCTTCCTCGGCGGGGCCGTGGCCATCTGCGGCCTGCCGCCGCTCAACGGCTTTGTCAGCGAATGGCTCATCTATCTGGGGCTGCTGCACAGCCAGACCGAAGGCGTTGCCTTCCCGCTTTCCCTGACGATTCTGGCCGCCCCGGCCCTGGCGATGACCGGGGCCCTAGCCGTGGCCTGCTTTGTCAAGGTCTTCGGGGTTACTTTTCTCGGCACCCCGCGCCAGCAATTTTCGGCGGTGCCAAGCGAGGCGCCGGGCAGCATGCTTCTCCCCATGGCCTCCCTTCTGTTCTGCTGCCTGGTAATCGGCCTGGCGCCCGGGACGATTGTTCCCCTGCTGCAGCGGGCGGTTGGTGCCTGGCTGGGTATTGCGGCGGCAGCCACATCTTCGCCCGGTAGTCCGGTGGGTCTGTTGCTCGGCAGTCTGGCGCCGGTGTATTGGCTAAGCCTCTGCGGTTTTCTGCTGCTGGCACTCTCTGCCGGCTTCTTTTTCCGACAAAAGTCTTTTTCGGAGCCTGACTGCGAAAAGCGGCCGGCGACCTGGGGCTGCGGCTACCGGGAGGGGACGCCCCGCATGCAATATACGGCGGTTTCCTTTGCGGAGATGCTGGTCTCTCTTTTCCGCTGGGGGTTGTGGAGCGACATTGCCGGCGGCCGGGCCATCGGCTTTTTTCCTGCCGTGGCCACTCTTGCCGCCCATACCCCCGATCTGATTCTGGACCGCCTGCTTTATCCGGTCTGCCGGGCCTTATCCCGATATGCCTTTGGGGTCCGCGGTTTTCTTCATCAGGGCTGGATCAGCGTTTATCTGCTCTATTCGGCTCTGACCCTATGCCTGCTGCTGCTCTGGTTGTAGCGTAACTGCACCACTGCCTGGCAGTTACCCTTTCTGGTCTATGTTCAGGCTCCGAAAGAAAGCAGGCGGCTTTTCCGAACGGAGAAGCCGCCTGCCGTGTTGTTGCGGTTGCCGGGTGCTGACCAATCCGGGGGATTGTTACCGGTGTCTTTCCGGATACTCCTGATGCATCGGGCGGTATCTGCTTTCCTGCCAATGCCTTCGATCATGGCCCCGGTAATGGCTAAAACGGGGATGATAATCTCGGTCAATGATCACCGTCTGTCTGACCACCGGCGCCGGCCGGTAATATACCACCGGTCTGTCGTATACCTGCGCCCGCACCTGCACCTCAGGGTAATGGTCCTCGTACTGGCGGACCACTCTGGGCGGCGGGTAATATCCCTGGGGCGACTGCCCCCGTTGCCGGTCAAGGTCATTGCCGACCAGGTAGCCGAGTGCCCCGCCGATGGCGGTGCCGATCAGGGTGCCTTTGGTGTCGCGGCCGATGACCTGGCCCAGGATGGCGCCGCCGGCCGCGCCGCCAATCAGGCCATTCTGGGCGGCCTCCCCGGCCTGGACGTTCTGGCTTGCGAGCAACAATCCGAAACATGATACGAGCAGGGTTCGTTTCAGCATATTCCCTCCTGATGAAGATGAACTTTTTGGTTGTACCGTAATCGTGTCCACCACGATTTTCAGCTTCACCCTACGGCTGAATCTTCGCTTTGCCCAGCCGACATGGGGCGTATCCGTGGCAATGTCGACCCGATGTCGGGTTCCCGCGCCTGGCTATCGGGCGGGAATAGCTTCCTGCCCTTGAGTCAGGGTAAGGATCCGGGGCTTTTTCCCTGGCGGGCGAGTCCATCGGTAATTGCCTCTTTGGTGCAAGCGTGCTAGAAGGAAGGATCAACTCCGTTTACCAGGAAAGTCACCAATGCGCCGTCAGATCCTGCTCTCCATTACCATCCGTTTTCTGATCTACTTCACCCACTGGCTGGTGCTGGCCTATCTGCCCCTGCTTCTCAAAGGCTATGGCCTGAGCGACCTGCAGATCGGCATGGTCATCGGCATTTTTTCCCTCTCCTCCATGGCGCTGATGTTGCCGCTGGGGATGTTCTCCGATTTCTTTTCCCCCCGGCGGACCATGCTCTGTGGCGCCCTGCTATACGCGGGGTATTTTGCCGCCCTCCTGTTTGCCCGCTCCTTTGCCTGGATTTTGGCGGCGGTGTGTGTCGGGGGGCTGGGGAGCGCGGCCCTGGTGGTGGTGAGCGAGTCCCTGTACCTCAAGCATTTCGGCCAGATTCAGCGGAGCCGCAGGGTGGCGACCTATCAGTTGAGTACCTATCTCGGCTTCGGTCTCGGTCCCCTGGTCGGCGGCCTGGTGGTGCAGACCTCGCCGGAGCTGATCTTTATTTTCGCCATGGCCGGGGCCGGGGGGATCTTTTGGCTCTCCCTGTTTCTTATGGATTATGAGCCTATTGTTTTTTCTTTTAAGGAATACAGCGGGGATGTCCTCCAGTTCAAGCCCCTGCTGCTGATTGCCTGTCTTTTTGTCCTGGGCACCCATTTCGGGGTGGAGCAAACCTCGTATTCCCTGCTGCTCAAAGAGAAATTCGGTCTGCGCCCCCTCCAGATCGGGATGGTTTTTGCCTGCGTGGGGTTGTGGATGGCCCTGACCGTGCCTCTGGTGGGCCGCTATCACGACAAGAAAAAATCGGTGTTTCTCTTTTTCCTCGGGGGAATGGCCTTTTCCGCGCTGTTCCAGATGCTGACCCCGCTGGCGGTTGACATCTGGAGCCTGATCATCATCCGGCTCCTCCACACCCTGGGCGATACCGTGGCCCTGCTGGAGCTGGGCGTCCTGGTGGCGCTGCTTTTCCCCTCCGGGCGGCTGGGCGGCAATTCCGGCCTGCTTTACGGCGTGCGCACCCTGGCCACTTTTCTTGCCGCGGTGGCGGCCGGAAGTCTGAACCGGGAGTGGGGTTATGGCGCCTCCTTTTTTGGTAGCGGCCTGTTTGTCCTCTGCTTTGTCGCCGGTTGCGTTCTCTTTATCGGGTGCAGTGCCGCCCGGCGGCAGGCGGTGGGTTGGCAGAGGGTTGAGGAATGAGCAGGGAGGAGGCTATTTGTCCAAGTGAGTGGATAGTGTGTCGGTAAAAGTTAAGGCAACAATGGTGATGATTTCTTATTTTGCTTCACGCTTGTTGATAAAAAATAAAAAGGCTGTAATCTGAAAGCCTAACTTCATTATTGCACCCAAAGGGCATAAAATCCGGCAAGCTGTTTAACTCAGTTTTACACAACGCATTCCGAGGTAATCCCCTTTTAGAATAGAGGCTCTCTGATTTCATGCACTGGATAGCACCTTCCGAAAAAGATACCGCTGCCGCGACGCTGGAGAAGCGCCTCTGGGACGCCGCCGACCAGTTCCGGGCCAACTCCGGCCTTAAGGCCCAGGAATACTCCGGGCCTATCCTCGGTCTGATCTTTCTGCGCTTCGCCGAAGTCCGCTTTACTGCCCAGCGCGCCAAGCTCCAACTCCCATCGCCCTCAGGGAGAGGGGGCGGGGGTGAGGGCGCGGAACGCGTGTCCCGGCGCGGCTCGCGGGTGGACGAACCCGCCGCCTATCACGCCGAGGGAATCCTCTACCTGAGTGCCGAGGCGCGTTTCGAATACCTGCTCCATCTCCCCGAGGCGGCCGACATCGGCGCCAGGGTCAACGCGGCCATGCGGGAGATTGAGAAGCACAATCCGCAGCTCGCCGGTGTCTTGCCCAAGACCTACAACCTTTTCACCAGCACCCTGCTCAAGGAGCTGCTCAAAAAGGTCTCCGAGATTCCCGTCACCGCGGACTACGACGCCTTCGGCCGCATCTATGAATATTTTCTGGGCGAGTTCGCCCGGACCGAGGGCCAGAAGGGCGGCGAGTTCTACACCCCAAGCGGTATCGTCCGCTTGCTCACCGAGGTCATCGAACCCTACCATGGCCGCATCCTCGACCCGGCCTGCGGCTCGGGGGGCATGTTCGTCTCCTCGGCCCGTTTCGTGGCGGAGCACAAAAAGAACCCGGCTGCCGAACTCGCCATCTGCGGGGTAGAGAAAACCGACGAGACCGGCCGCCTCTGCCGCCTGAACCTGGCGGTCCACGGCCTGGAAGGCGACATCCGTCACGGCGGCAATGTCAACAGCTACTACGACGACCCGCACGCCGCCACCGGCCGGTTCGACTTTGTCCTCGCCAATCCGCCCTTCAACGTCAACGCGGTGGATAAGGAACGGCTCAAGGATAATGTGGGCTTGGGCCGCCGTTTCCCCTTCGGCCTGCCGCGCACCGATAATGCCAACTACCTCTGGATTCAGCTCTTCTATTCGGCGTTGAACGAAAAGGGCAGGGCCGGCTTCGTCATGGCCAACTCCGCCTCCGACGCCCGCTCTTCCGAGCAGGAGCTGCGGCAGAAGCTGATCGAGGCCAGGGCAGTGGACGTGATGGTCGCCGTAGGCCCCAACATGTTCTACACCGTCACCCTGCCCTGCACCCTGTGGTTCCTCGACCGGGGCAAGGCCAAGACGGACCGCGCCGACACTATCCTCTTCATCGACGCCCGTCATATCTACCGGCAACTGGATCGCGCCCACCGCGACTGGACCCCCGCCCAAATCGGCTTCATCGCCAACTTGGTCCGTCTTTATCGCGGCGAGGAACTCGACTTCACTCTGGGCGGCGACGAGGCCCGCGCCAAGCTCATCGAGCTCTTTTCTCCCTCGTCCCTTGCGGGAGAGGGTCGGGGTGAGGGGGAAATCCGTTATCGCGACATTCCCGGCCTGTGCAAGGCGGCAACACTGGCCGAGATCGAGGCCCAGGGCTGGTCGCTCAACCCAGGCCGTTACGTGGGCGTGGCCCCCGGTGAGGCGGTAAGCGACGAGGGTTTCAAGGAGCAGCTCGAAACCCTGAACGAGGAACTCGAAATCCTCAACGCCCAGGCGCGGGAGCTGGAAGCCACCATCGCTAATAATGTCGCGGAGATCCTGGAAGCATGAGCGACCTAATGCCCACCCCGTCAGAGTTCATCCTGTACCAGACCGAAGATGGGCGAACCAGAATCCAGTGCCGGTTTGAAAATGAAACCATCTGGCTGTCACAAATCCAGATTGCCGAGCTTTTTCAGACCACCAAGCAGAATATAGCCAAGCACCTCAAGGCGATCTTCGCCGAGGGAGAAATAAAGCAGGAATCAGTTGTCAACTACTGGTTGACAACTGCCGCCGACGGCAAAGATTACCGGGTGATGTACTACAACCTTTCCGCGATTCTGGCGGTGGGTTACCGGGTCCGCAGCCATCGCGGCACCCAGTTTCGCCAATGGGCGACCGAGCGCCTGGGCGAGCATCTGCTCAAGGGCTTCACCATGGACGACGAGCGCCTCAAGAATCCGCCCGGCCCCGGCCAGCAGGACTATTTCGAGGAGCAACTGGAGCGCATCCGCGATATCCGCTCCTCGGAACGGCGCTTCTACCAGAAGATTCTCGACATCTACGCCACCAGCGCCGACTATACCCCCGACACCGAGACCTCGCGCCAATTCTTCGCCACCGTGCAGAACAAAATGCACTGGGCCGCCCACGGCCAGACCGCGGCAGAGGTTATCCATCACCGGGCCGATGCGGGCAAGCCGCATATGGGCCTGCAAAGCACCCGGCCCGGCGGCCTCATTCGCAAGGAAGATGCGGCTGTCGCCAAAAACTATCTCTCCCCGGACGAACTCAATGCCCTGAATCACATCGTCACCCTCTACCTGGACTTCGCCGAGTTGCAGGCCCAGCGGCGCAAAGTGATGACCATGGCCGCCTGGATTACCAAGCTGGACGACTTCCTGAAACTCTCCGACCACGAACTGCTCGACCACGCCGGCAAGATCACCGCCGAGCAGGCAAAAGCCAAGGCGGAGCTGGAATACACCCGCTACCGCGCTCTGATCGACGCGCAACCCCGGCCAGTGGATGCGGATTTTGACAAGCTGATCAGTCATCTGCCGCTTCCGGTTAAGCGGAAGAAGGGAGGGGGGAAATGATGCCGGGGGGGGATGATGGAAGTATGACTTTGACGGAATGGCAACAGACACGACTCGGAGAAATCAGCCTGATTTACTCCGGTTTTGCATTCAGAAGCCAGGATCTTGGCGGGAATGGCATCCCGGTCATCAAGATTGCCAATATCCAGAACAAGAGGGTCAGGCCCGAGTGCGCCGACCATTTCCCAGAAGAACTATGCACGGAAAAACTGAACCGCTATTTTCTACACCCCCACGACACGTTGATTGCGATGACCGGCGCGGGCAGTGTTGGGAAGGTCGGAAAAATGCCGAACGTGTCAGGACGTTTTTTGGTCAACCAGCGTGTTGCGATTGTTCGTCCCGACAATTCCCGCTGCAACCCAGCATTCGTCTACTTCGCCCTCTCTCAAAATTTCTATGAAACCAAGCTCTACGCCCTCGGGCTGGGAGCGGGCCAGCCGAACGTCAGCGCGAAGCAGATAGGCGAGCTTGAGATTCCGTTCCCCCCGCTCCCGGTGCAGCATCGGATCGCGGGCATCCTGTCGGCCTACGACGAGCTGATCGAGAATAGCCAGCGGCGCATCCGGATTTTGGAGACGATGGCCCGCGCCCTCTACCGCGAGTGGTTCGTCCACTTCCGCTTCCCCGGCCACGAAAACCACCCGCGCGTCGCCTCACCCCTCGGCGAGATTCCGCAGGGGTGGGAGGTTTGCACGCTCGGAGATTTCGTTCAGTTCAAGTCAGGATTTGCCTTCAAGAGCGGGACGTTCACTGTTGATGGCGAACATCGCTTGGTGACAATCAGGAACGTGCAGGACGGCGCGTTCAATCCTGAGTCCGACAGCAGGATGAGCGAACTGCCCAAGAAGATGCCGCCGTATTGTATGCTAAAAGACGGTGACATTCTGTTGTCCTTGACCGGCAACGTGGGCCGTGTGTGTCTGGTATATGGCGGCCCTTTTCTGCTGAACCAGCGAGTATCCAAGCTCGTGACTGTGGAAGCCTTCGACTGGGCAATGACGTACTGCATGTTCCGCGAACCAGAGATGCGGATTAAGCTGGAGCAACTCTCCAACGGTGTTGCCCAGCAGAATCTCAGCCCGGTGCTTGCATCCAAGATGGAGTTCGCATGCCCCCCGAGAGAATTGCGCCAGCGATTTGCCGCTCAGGCTGAGCCGATGGTGCGCCGCATCGTTCAACTCTACTCAACAGCACAAAACCTTCGCCGAACTCGTGACCTGCTGCTGCCGCGTTTACTGTCTGGGCAGATTAATCTTGAATCGAACCATGCAACCCAATCATGAGTTAAAAATATGCCCCCAACTCAGCAAAAATTGTTGCGATTGAATGTCGAGCAACTGAAAAATCTCCGTGACTTGGAATTGGACTTTGGGACGCAAAGTTTGACGGCAGTGATGGGTGCTAATTGTTGCGGCAAAACGACGGTCCTCCATGCGTTGGCTTGCGCCTATCGCCCACTGACAGGCGATGATGTGGATTACCGCTTCCCTATGTTTTTCAAACCAAACAGCGATTCTCTCTGGACTGGCAGTGATTTCACAATCCACTACAAAGAGCGCATCGGCGCTGAAGAACGGAACGACTTGACCCAACAATACACCAAGCAAAATGATCGATGGACACCTCGCTATCATACACGCCCGGAAAGGTTTACGCGTTTTGTACAAATCAAAGAATCCGTTCCTGACTTGGAAGCCCTTAACCTCAATTCGATGATTCATTATAACCGCGACGAGATAACAGATGACATTTCAGTACTTATCAGGGACACTGCTGGTCAGATATTAAACAAAAACTACAGCAACTTACATCGCGTTCAATATGCTTACGGAGCGCGAAAGTCTTTCGCCGTGACCATAGAAGGGCAAACCTATGCTGGCGTTTCAATGAGTTCTGGTGAGCAACGAGTATTTAAAATTCTCGAAGCTGTTTATTCTGCCCCCAAATATGCCTTACTCCTCATTGATGAAATTGATCTTTTTTTACACCAAGACGCCCTGACTCGATTAATTAACAAGTTAACTGATCACTGCGATTCCAGGGGAAAGCAACTCGTCTTTACATCCCATTTCCCACCAGTTGCAAAACTTTATGAACAAGTCTCAGTCGTAACATTGCACCGGGCACCTGGGAAGACCGTCGTTTGGAAGGGGTATTCGCATGAAGCGATCCGACACATAACGGGTCAGCAGGGTCGCCCGATATGTATCTTCGTGGAAGATGACGTTGCTGAGGCAATCATTTCCCAGGTCGCAAGCGATCTTGGGATTCGAAAATTCGTTGAGTTCGGGCACTATGGCCCAGCAAGCAATGCATACACTTTGGGTGCAGGGATGTTGCTCTCCGGTGTAAATCTTGACAACACGTTGGTCGTTCTTGACGGCGATAAGGAAGCAAGCAAACCTGAACGAATTGCGGGTGTCAAACGTGTCCTTACTGGTGACCAACCAGTTCACGATGAGCAACGAATGGCCCTACGCCGGAAGATTCGCGCACTCATGCCACCTGAGCTATTATCCCCAGAGCAAATTCTAAATCGGATGCTACACTCTGTTGCCGTAGGTGACCTCCCGGCAGCCGAATCTGCGCTGCTTGAAATAGCCCAAGCAGTTGTGAACGTTCCGGAAAGACACAGATTCGTCAATCAAATCATCGATCACACCGGTGAGTCTCGGGCAGTCGCACTGAGCAAGATGGTTACGCTGGCATCTCGTTCGCCAGAATGGGCAAGATACATTAAAGTGGTTCGGCGCTGGCTCATTAACAGAGCGACAATTTTGAACCTCCCTCTGGCAATTCAATAATGACGATCCACGACCACACCGAAGGCCAACTTGTCGAGCAGCCCGCTATCTGGCAGTTCGCGGAACGTAAGCAATCATCATGATAACCCTCCGCTGCACCCGCGACCTGCTACTGACGCGTCTGCTCTCCGGCCAGATCAACATGGAGGCGCTCGACCATGCCTGAAATCATCCCGCTGCCCGCCGACTATGCGGCCTGGCTGGTCGAGCTGAAGTCCCGCATCCACGCCGCCCAGCAACGGGCGTCGCTGGCGGTCAACCGCGAGCTGGTGCTGCTCTACTGGCAGATCGGCCGGGACATCCTCGCCCGGCAGGGGCGCGAGGGGTGGGGCGCCAAGGTGATCGAGCGGCTGGCGCAGGACTTGCGCAATGCCTTCCCGGATATGAAGGGGTTTTCGCCGCGCAATCTCAAGTACATGCGCGCCTTTGCCGAGGCCTGGCCGGATGGTGAATTTGTGCAGCAGGCTGCTGCACAATTGCCCTGGTTCCATTTGTGTACGCTGATCGACAAGCTCAAGACGCCTGACGAGCGTGACTGGTATCTGGCGCCCCCGGCCGCCTGCGTCCGCTGGCGTTATTTGGCGAGTAAGGGTATCAACTCTTAAGTGAGGGTAGTAATGAGAGTAGTAACTCAAGAACAATCGACTAACAGGCTTCGTATCCACCGATGACACCCAACGCTTACAGCGAAGACCAACTTGTCGAGCAGCCCGCCATCGGCCTGTTTGCGGACCTTGGCTGGCAAACGGCATCTGGGGCAGAGGAAATCTTCGGCAATACTGGCACCCTTCAGCGCGAGACCAAGGGCGAGGTAGTGCTGGTGCCCCGGTTGCGGGAGGCGCTCACCAAACTCAATCCCACGCTGCCGTCCGAGGCGATCACCGCCGCCATCGACGAGCTTACCCGCGAACGCTCGGCCATGAGCCTGGAGGCGGCCAACCGCGAGGTCTATCTCCTGCTCAAGGAGGGGATCAAGGTCTCGGTGCCGGATCGCGCCCTCACCCCCGGCCCCTCTCCCGGAGGGCGAGGGGGGCAAACAACCGAGCGTTTGCGGGTGATGGACTGGGAACAGCCGGAGAATAACGACTTCCTGCTGGTCAGCCAGTTTTCCGTCACCGGCGCGCTCTACACCTGCCGACCGGACCTGGTCGGCTTCGTCAACGGCCTGCCGCTGGTGGTCATCGAGCTGAAGAAGCCCGGGGTGCCTGCGCGGGCCGCCTTCTTTGAAAATCTTACCCACTACAAACAACAAATCCCTGCTCTGTTCTGGTACAACGGGCTGCTCATCGCCTCGAACGGCACCGACAGCCGGGTCGGCTCCCTCACCGCCGACTGGGAGAGGTTCTTCGAGTGGAAGCGGGTCGAGCGCGAGGACGAGCCGCGCCGGGTCTCGCTGGAGGTGATGCTGCGCGGCACCTGCGACCGGGCGCGGCTGCTCGATCTGGTGGAGAACTTCACCCTGTTTTCGGAGCATAAAGCCGGGCTGACCAAGATCATCGGCCAGAACCATCAGTTTTTAGGCGTCAACAACGCCATCGCCTCGATGCTGACAGCCCGCACCCAGGAGCATGGCCGGGCTGGGGTTTTCTGGCAGACCCAGGGCAGCGGCAAGAGTTTCTCGATGGTCTTTTTTGCCCAGAAGGTGCTGCGCAAGGTGGCGGGCAACTGGACCTTCGTGGTGGTGACCGACCGGGTGGAGCTTGATGAGCAGATCGCCAAGACCTTCAAGGCTGCCGGCGCGGTGTCCGAGGCCGAGGGCGACCAGTGCCACGCAGCGAGCGGCGCCCATCTGCGCGAGCTGTTGCGTGGCAATCACCGCTACGTCTTCACCCTGGTTCATAAGTTCCAGACCCCGGAGCTGCTCTGCGACCGGCCGGACGTTATTGTCCTTACCGACGAGGCGCACCGCAGCCAGTACGATACCCTGGCCTTGAACATGCGGGCCGCCCTGCCCAAGGCGCTCTTCCTTGCTTTCACCGGCACCCCGCTCATCGCCGGTGAGGAGCGCACCAAGGAGGTCTTTGGTGACTACGTCTCGATCTACGACTTCCAGCAGTCGGTGGAGGACGGGGCCACCGTGCCGCTCTTCTACGAGAACCGCACCCCGGAGCTGCAACTCGTCAACCCGGACCTCAACGACGACATCTACAACCTCATCGAGGCGGCGGAACTCGACCCGGAGCAGGAGGCCAAGCTTGAACGGGAGCTCTCCCGCCAGTACCACATCCTGACCCGCGACGACCGGCTGGAGACGGTGGCCAAGGACATCGTCCACCACTTCCTTGGGCGCGGCTTTGTCGGCAAGGCGATGGTGGTCTCCATCGACAAGGCCACGGCCCTTAAGATGCACGACAAGGTGGGCAAGCACTGGGCAGCGGAGCGAGAGCGGGTGCAGCAGGAAATGGGGCGCTACGACCTTGGGCCGGAGAGCAAGGCCGAGTTGTTAGACCGGTTGCGGATTTTACAAACTACGGACATGGCGCTGATCGTCTCGCCCGGCCAGAACGAAATTACGCAGATGAAGAACCTTGGCCTTGACATCGAACCGCATCGCAGGCGGATGAACGAGTCGCAGCCGGGGCTTGACGAGAGGTTCAAGGACACCGCTGATCCGCTGCGGTTGGTCTTCGTCTGCGCCATGTGGCTGACCGGCTTTGATGCGCCGAGCTGCTCGACAATCTATCTCGACAAGCCGATGCGCAACCACACCCTGATGCAGGCCATCGCCCGGGCCAACCGGGTCTTTCCCGGCAAGCACAGTGGGGTGATCGTCGATTACGCCAACGTCTTCGCCTCGCTGGAAAAGGCGCTGGCCATTTATGGCGCGGGCAAGAACGGCGCCAACCCTGTCAAGGACAAGGCGAAGCTGGTAGAGGAGCTGCGCAATGCCATGGCACAGGCGACATCCTTCTGTGCCCGGCAGCAAGTGATGCTGACGGAGATCGAGCAACTGGCGGCGGGCAGCATGCAGCGCTTGCAATGCATCGAAGACGCCACCAACGAACTGATCTCGCCGGACCCGCTGCGCCGCGAGTTTTTCGGGCACGAGCGTTTGGTGGCCACCCTCTACCGCGCGGTCAAGCCTGATCCCGCGGCCCTGGAGTTCGCGGGCCGGGCGGCGTGTATCAGCACCATCGCCGAGGCGATCCGGGCCAAGCTCAATCCTGATCCGGCGGACATCTCGGCGGTGATGGGCGGGATCAATTCCCTGCTGGATGAATCGATCACCGGCATGACGATCCGAACAGAGCAGGGGCCGCCGCCGCTGGATCTGTCGAAGATCAATTTCGAGGCCCTGGCCAACCGTTTCAAACAGTCGAAACATAAGAACACCGATCTGGAGGTGCTCAAGGCCGCCATCCGGGCGCAACTGGAAAAGATGATCCGCCTCAACCGCACCCGCACGGATTTTGCCGAGAAATTCGAAGCATTGATCGAGAGCTACAACGCGGGCAGCCGGAGCATCGAAGAACTGTTCCAAGACCTCCTCCATCTGAGCAACAGCCTGAGCGAGGAACAGGAGCGGCACGTCCGCGAAAACATGAGCGAGGAGGAGCTGGTCATCTTCGACATCCTCACCCGTCCGGCGCCGGAACTGAGCCCCGAGGAGCGCGCCGAGGTGAAGAAGGCCGCCCGTGAACTCCTGGCCCGCCTCAAGGAGCTGCTTGTCCTCAACTGGCGGCAGAAATCCGCGGCCCGTTCCCAGCTGAAGGTGACCATCGAAGACACGCTCGATTCGGGCCTGCCGCGCGCCTACACCCCCGAGCTGTACCAGCAGAAATGCGCTGCGGTCTTCGAGCATGTGTATGAGAGCTATCCCGAGCGGAATGTGGGAGTGTATGCCGAGGCGGTGTGATTCTCAGAATAAAATTGGCATATTGATGCACCTGCAAAAAGGGAAAAGGGCACAAGCCCGTAATCCAAAATTAATGAGTTAGCAAATGCACGAACATCCAAAACGATTCAAGCTGGCCCTGGAGTTTGACGGCGGCCGTTACAGCGGCTGGCAGAAGCAGGATGACGCCAGAAGCATTCAGGGCAGCCTGCTCAAGGCGGCGGTCGAACTCTTCGGGCCGCAGGTGGATGTCCAGGGCAGCGGCCGCACCGATACCGGGGTGCATGGCCTGCGCTTTACCGCCCATCTGGAGGCGCAGACCGAGTACAGCCCGCAGGAAATCGGCCAGCGGTTGAACGAATTGCTGCCCAAGGATATCGCCATCTTGGAGTGCAAAAGGGCGGGAGCCCGTTTCCATGCCCGGCACAACTGCATCGGCCGCAGCTATCTCTACCAGATCGCCAGGCGCAAGACCGCGCTGGGCCGGGACTATGTCTGGCAGATTGGTGAGCCGCTGCATGCCGGCTTCATGCAGGAGGCGGCGGCCACTCTGGTGGGGATGCACGATTTTACCTCCTTCACCGACCGCCAGGCGCTCAAGAAGAAATCCCCCCTGGTCATGGTCCATCAGGCCCGGATCGCGGAGACCGATGATCTCATTCTCTTGCGCATCGTAGGCTCGCATTTTCTCTGGAAGATGGTGCGCCGCATTGTCGGGGTGCTGGCCGAAGTCGGCAAGGGGCGGCTCACCGTGGCTGAGGTGCGGCAGTTTCTCGAGATCCCGGTGGTGCTTAAGGAGTACACCGCGCCGAGCCAGGGGCTTTTTTTTGAACGCGCTTTTTACGATCAGGAAGAGCTGGATGGCTTTCTGGCCGAGGAGACATTGCCGCCGGCTTTTTTCTGATCGTTTTTCGGCGCATGCTTATTTTTTTGGTAAAATGAAAGAAACAACCAAAGAGGTGGCAGATGAAAATGATCGGGCAGATAGTGGAAAACGCGTCCCTTCTTCTCATGGGCATTGCCCTGGTGAGCCTGTTGAGCGCGCCGGGGGCGGCAGCGGCGGAGCAGCGGGCAAAGGCGATCTTTGCCGGGGGCTGCTTCTGGTGCATGGAAAAGCCTTTTGAGGAGCTGAACGGGGTATTTTCGGTGACCTCCGGCTATATCGGGGGGAAGACGAAAAATCCTACCTATGAGAATTACGGGGGTGGCGGGCATATTGAAGCGGTGGAGATCGTCTACGATCCGGCAAAAGTCAGCTATGCGAAACTGCTGGAGGTTTTCTGGCGTCAGATCGATCCCACTGACAGCGGCGGCCAGTTTGTGGATCGCGGCCACGCTTACACCTCGGGGATTTTTTATCTCGATGATGAGCAGCGGCAGCTGGCGGAAAAATCAAAAAAAGAAATGGACGGTCGCAAGGTTTTTGCTAAGCCTATCGTGACGCCGATCCTGGCGGCAAGCCAATTTTATCCGGCGGAAAAGTACCATCAGGATTATTACAAGAATAACCCCATCCGCTACCGCATCTACCGCGGCGGCTCCGGCAGGGATCAATTTCTGGAAAAGATCTGGGGGGATGAGAAGCAGGGTGCCAAGAAATGGAGTGAGGCGGAATTGCGCAAGCGGCTCACCCCTTTGCAATACAAGGTCACCCAGGAAGAGGGCACCGAACCGGCCTTTAGCAACGAATTCTGGGATAACAAGCGGGCCGGCATCTACGTGGATATTGTTTCCGGCGAACCGCTGTTTTCTTCGTTGGACAAGTATGATTCGGGTACGGGCTGGCCGAGTTTCAGCCGGCCGCTGAAGCCGGAAAATATCGTCGAGCGGGAAGACCGGAGGCTTTTCAGCCGGCGGACCGAGGTGCGCAGCCGGGAAGGCAACTCCCACCTGGGGCATGTTTTTGACGATGGTCCGCCGCCCACCGGCTTGCGCTACTGCCTCAATTCCGCGGCCCTGCGTTTTATCCCGGTGGCCGAGCTGGAAAAGGAAGGCTACGGGGAGTTTGTCCCGCTTTTCCAGAAGAAATAGCCCTGAGCGACCACAGGGCACCGCATCTTGCGGCGATTGATCGGGCCAGCTCACATACTGGCGTACGCATCGCCGTCCCGCTTGCCGCAATCTACACCACCCGGTGATCGCTTGGTTCAGGGGATGCCTGTTCAGTCGTGGTCGTGATTGCAGCCGCAGCCGCAGCCCTGCGGCTTGTGGAAATTTCCCAAGGCCTCGGCGATCTTGTCTTTGAGTTCGGGCGGGGCGTTATCCAGGCAGTAGATCAGGGCGGCTTCCTGCTCGTCGCTGCCGGGGGTGGCGGTTACGCAGATATGCAAGGCCTGTTCAAATGAGTCGAAGTTCATGGTGTTTTCTCCAAAAAACGGATTGTAAGCAATTGACTTTCCGCAGCCAGAGTTACCCGGTCTTTCCCGCGATTGCAAGAGAAGAAAACAGACAATAGGGGTAGGGGAGTCCCTCCCCGGCCGGGACTCCCCCTCGCTGTAGTTACTTGCAGAGTTTTGCCTTGCCCCTGGCGTTTTCGGGCGTTCCGGTGTACCATCGCATCTTTACGGGAGGCGAAAGTTTTGCCTGCCTCAAATCAATTTTTGCTGCGCGAGGTCATGGTGTCGGACTCCTTTGTCTATCAGAAGAACAACAGCTACTTCGCCCAGGTGGCGGAGAACGTCGAGCCCCTTGCCGAGCGCGAGCTGGCGGGCTTAGGCGCGACCCAGATCAACCCGGTGTACCGGGGGGTCTATTTCACCGCCGCGCCCGAGGCCCTGTACCGGATCGTTTACCAGACCCGGCTCTGCACCAGGGTTTTGGCCCCGCTCCTTCATTTCGACTGCCACAGCACCAAGTATCTCTACAAGACCGCGCTGGCCATCCCCTGGTTTGAACTCTTCGGCCTGGACCAGAACTTTGTCATCACCGCCACGGTGAGCGACAGCCTGATCACCCATTCCCAGTATGCCTCGCTCTGCCTCAAGGATGCCATCGTCGATCAGTTTCAGGAGAAATTCGGCGCACGTCCCAACGTGGACAAACGCAATCCCGATCTGGTTTTCAACCTCCATATCCATAAAAACACGGCGGTGATCAGCCTTGACGCCTCGGGCGGTTCCCTGCACCGGCGGGGCTACCGGCAAGAAACGGTGGAAGCGCCCATGCAGGAATCCCTGGCCGCGGCTATCATCGACCTGACTGAGTGGGATGGGGAACGCGCGTTGATCGACCCGATGTGCGGTTCTGGCACCCTGCTCTGCGAGGCGCTGATGCGCTATTGCCGGATTCCCGCCGCCTATCTGCGGGAGCATTTCGGCTTCATGCACCTGCCCGGCTACGAGGCCGAGGTCTGGCGCAGAGTCAAGGGCGAAGCGGACAGCCGGATGCGTGAATTGCCTGAGGGCTTGATTACGGGCAGCGATGCCGGGAAACTGGCGGTGCGGGCGGCGCGAATCAACCTGGGCCAACTCCCCTACGGCAAGGAGGTGGTGGTGCGCACCAGCCGCTTTCAGGATCTTGAGCCGATCAGCGAGGCGGTCATCGTCGCCAATCCGCCGTATGGGGTGAGGCTGGGCGCCCAGGCGGAAGCCGCCGCCCTGGTGGGGGAGCTGGGCAGCTTTCTCAAGCACAGATGCACCGGCTCCACGGCCTATCTCTATTTCGGCGACCGGGAGCTGATCAAGAAGATCGGCCTCAAGCCCGCCTGGAAGAAGCCCTTGAGCAACGGCGGGCTGGACGGGGTGTTGGCCAAGTACGAGATGTATTGAGCCGTTCTAAATCGTGTCAGCAGGAATTCCAGGAATTCCCTAGGATGTCTCCCAGAACGTCTGGCTTTCAAGAACGTTATATACAATAATAACAAAAGGTTGAGCTGGGGATTGTAAAGGATAAAAAAATATCTTATCAGCTTACCAAAAGAGAAACCTCCTGTTAAGAGTGTGGTACCAGCCAACACCAAAACAGG
>Ga0172380_10000767_pt1 | contig 58699 bp, 44 predicted proteins | sample Leawe162metaG_FD_119747 | JGI IMG/M metagenome (GOLD analysis project Ga0172380, IMG submission 119747) | Leachate microbial communities from a municipal landfill in Southern Ontario, Canada - Leachate well 162 metaG | ecosystem: Engineered > Solid waste > Landfill > Unclassified | place... | reverse complement strand
CCCGCCACTGCTGGCGCCTATGGCAGCTTCATGCTGAATGCCGCAGGCAGCTGGACTTACACCCTGGACAACACCAACACCACAGTTCAGGCCCTCGGCGCTGGTCAGACCCTGAGCGAGACCTTTACCGTGTCGAGCCTGGATGGCACGGCTTCCAGTGTGACAGTTACGGTCAATGGCACCAACGATGCGGCCGTGATCAGTTCCGGCACGGGTTCGGTCACCGAAGACTCGGCGCTCTCGACCAGCGGCTCACTGACCATCTCCGACACCGATGCAGGTCAGGCCGGCTTCGTGGCTCAGGCCAGCACGGCGGGTGACTATGGTTCGTTTACGCTTGGTACGAATGGGGCATGGACCTACACCCTCGATAACACCAATGCCACGGTTCAGGCTCTCGGCGCTGGTCAGACCCTGAGCGAGACGTTCACCGTATCAAGTCTGGATGGCACGGCTTCCAGTGTGACAGTCACCGTCAATGGGGCCAATGATGCGGCTGTGATCAGTTCCGGTACAGGGTCGGTAACGGAAGATACTGTTCTAAGCACTTCCGGCTCGCTCACGATCTCCGATACCGATGCAGGTCAGGCCAGCTTCGTGGCTCAGGCCAGCACGGGGGTGCCTATGGCACCTTTACCCTCGGCACCAATGGTGCATGGACTTACTCGCTCGATAACGCCAATGCCACGGTTCAGGCTCTGGGCGCAGGTCAGGCCCTGAGCGAGACGTTCGCGGTATCGAGTTTAGACGGCACCGCCTCCAGTGTGACGGTTACCGTCAATGGCACCAACGATGCGGCAGTGATCAGTTCCGGTACGGGCTCGGTCACGGAAGATACTGTTCTGAGCACTTCCGGCTCTCTCACCATCTCTGACACCGATGCCAGTCAGGCCAGCTTCGTGGCACAGGCCAGCACGGCGGGTGCTTATGGCAGCTTCATGCTGAATGCCGCAGGCAACTGGACCTACACCCTGGACAACACCAACACCACAGTTCAGGCCCTGGGCGCTGGTCAGACGCTGACCGAGACGTTCACCGTGTCGAGTCTCGATGGTACGACTTCCAGTGTGACGGTCACCGTCAACGGCACCAACGATGTTGCCGTGATCAGTTCCGGTACGGGTTCGGTCACGGAAGATACTGTTCTGAGCACTTCCGGCTCGCTCACGATCAGTGACACCGATGCCGGTCAGGCCAGCTTCGTGGCCCAAGCCAGTACGGCGGGTGCTTATGGTTCGTTCACGCTCGGTACCAATGGCGCCTGGACTTACACACTCGATAACACCAACCCGACCGTTCAGGCCCTGGGCACAGGCCAGACCCTGAGCGAGACATTTACCGTATCGAGTCTGGATGGTACGGCTTCCAGTGTCACCGTCACGGTCAATGGAACCAATGATGCGGCGGTTGCTAACGCCGTGTCTACAGCCGGAAATGAAGATACCCTGATACCTGTCACGCTTACTGGTAGCGATGTTGACGGCACCGTGGCTAGCTTCACGCTCGCCACCTTGCCGGCAAGCGGGGCTTTGTATCTCGATGCCGCGATGACACAACCCGTTTCCACCGGGACATCGCTGGCAGCGGGTGGCAACAGCCTGACGCTTTACTTCAAGCCACCGGTTAACTGGAATGGCACGACTGCATTCGACTACACCGCTGCTGATAACCTTGGGGCAGTCTCGGCTCCGGCTTCCGCGACAATCAATGTTGCCGCGGTGGACGATGGTTTGCCTCTGGCCGGAAACGACAGCTTCATGACGACGCTGGGTACGCCCATCATCATTACCCGTGGTCAGCTACTGGCCAACGATACGCTGCCGGACAATGCACAGATTACGAATGTGAGCGCGGTAAGCGGCGGCACGCTGGTGTACAACGGCAACGACACCTGGACCTATACGCCGGCTGCAATTGGCAGCGCATCGTTCACCTATACCGTGACGGATGATGACGGGCAAGCCAGCACCGCGACGGTGGCAATCAATACCGTGAGCGGGCACGACGATCTGGCCACGGTATACGAGAGCGCGCTGGCGAACGGCACCGGCAGCGGGACGACGCTGGCCACCGGCAATGTGCTGGCCAATGACGGCGGCGGCTCCGGTATTAACAGCATCAACGGCATCACCGACGGCTCGGCTAGCGATACCGATACTCGCGCGGGCTACATTGGCGGGACGACTTCACTTGGAAAACTGGTAGTCGATAGCACGGGCACTGGCGCCGGCGATTACACCTATACCTTGCTCAAACCGGCTGACAACAGCGCGCCGGCCAACGATCTGTCGGTCAATGAAGTATTCAATTACGTGTCGAATGTGAGCACTTCAGCGGCACTCAGGGTAACCGTGGTGGATGACAAGCCGGTCGCCTACGACAAGGTGATGGAAGTATCCGAGAACCCCCTGCCCAGCTACAACCTCGTACTGGTACTCGACGTTTCTGGCAGCATGACCAGCGCCACGGCGGGCGGCGCGGTGCGGCAGATCAATCCGGACGGCTCCACCACCATCACCACTCGTCTGGATATGGCGAAGGCGGCAATGGTTCAGCTGGTGGAGGAGTACTTCAACCAGGCGCAGAACGTGTCGATCAAACTGATCACATTCTCCAGCAGCGCCACCATTCTCAACAGTGGCTTAGCCTATACGACGAAGCAGGATGCCATTGACGGCATCAATTCGATGACGGGCAGTGGCGGCACCAACTACGAGGCCGCACTGGATGCGGTACAGACCGCTTTCGGTAGCGTGGATCCTGCGGTTCAAAACGCCGTATATTTCCTCTCGGATGGCGAGCCCTCGGTCGGCAATATCACCGACCCGGTTGGCGTGACAGGCTATGACACCTTCGTTGCCAGCAACAATATCGATTCCTACGGCGTAGGCGTCGGTACCGGCATTGCCAATCCGCAGCATCTCAACAATATCCACAACGTGGATGCCGACGGCAGCGGGATCAAGGACCCTGCGATTATCGTGCCGGACCTTAACGAACTCGACTCGGCGCTGCTTTCCACCATCCCGCCTGCATTCGGCGGAAACCTGGTGGCCGGCAACAATGCGGGCAACGTTCTCGGGGCCGACGGCGGCCATGTGCAGACCATCACGCTGATGCTCGACAGCGATGGCAACGGCGTACCGGACCAGAATGTAATCTTCACTTACGACCCTGCCGCAAGCGGCCAGATCAGCAACGACAGCACTTTCCTGCCGCCCGCGCTGGCGGGAGACTTGTTGACGCTGAATTCCTCCAGTGGATTCGGGCTCGGCACGCTGACATTCAACTTCAGCACCGGTGACTACACCTTCTTCACTTCCCCATCCGCCGTGGTGGGTGACAGCTTCTCCCTCGATTTCGTGGCGCGCGACAATGATGGCGATGTGACCGCGCCAGCGACCGTGACCATCCAGGTTGCCGACGGCACGCCTGTCGCACGCCCGGATAGCGATACGCTGCTGCCCAACCAGACCCATCTGGAAGGCAATGTCATTACCGGCCTGGGAACCGATGGCGGCCTTGCCCTCGGCGGTCAGGTCACGAGCTTTTCTCCTGCAGGGGCGGGCGTCGACGTGGCGGTCGATCAGGCACAAGTCAGCTCGATCAATTTCCGTGGGCAAACCTTCGATCTCACCAGCAATAGCACCGGCTCCGGCAGCGGATTTACCTATGCCATTACCAGCGGGGAACTCATCTGGCAGGCCACCAGCGGCGGCGAGCGCCTGGTTTTCAATACCACGGGCTATTATGACTATGCGCCACCTACTGTGAGCATCCCGGTCACGCCTACGGCAGCCCCGGCCACCGTCACCTTCACAGCCGCCCCCTCGGTTGCGAGCGGCGTCGTGCTGAGCGGAATCAGCCGCACCGGTACCGCACAAACCCTCGTTTACCGTAACGAAACCGGCACCTCGAGTGATGGCGTGGGTGTTAACGGCGGGCCGGATATTTTCACCATTGATGAAAACCGGACGGTGGACAACCTTGAACGCCTGGTTGTGAGCTTTAACCAGGCGACCCATCCCTACGGCGTGCAGGATGTCAGTTTCGTGATTGCCTCCGGGGCCAGCAACCTCGGCGCATCGGGCGGTGTGGTCTACGCACTGACCTACACGGTGTTCGACGTGGCGGGCAACCAGATCGGCCAGTTCTACAGCAACCAGGAAGGCACGGTTACGGTGCCCGCCGAGTTCGGCAATATCGGCCGCATCGAAATCGAGGCCAATAGCGCGGCCTATGCCCGGGTTACCAGCGTCACGTTCGAGAGCGTGCAACTTAACAACACTGCGCCCGCGGTGGCCCCGGTCGAAGTCGAATACGTGCTGACCGATTCCGATGGCGATACCAGCGCAGCGGCAACCCTGACGCTCAACGTGATGGCCAACAACATCTTCGGCGACGCATCAGCCAACACCATCACCGGCACAATACGAAATGACCGCATCATCGGCAGCGACGGCGACGACACCCTGAGCGGCGGCGACGGCCATGACATTCTGGAAGGCGGCGCAGGAAACGACATGCTGAATGGCGGCGCCGGCGAGGATGTGCTGCGCGGAGGCGCAGGCTCGGACACGCTGAACGGTGGCGACGGGAACGACACACTGGCCGGCGGTGCCGGCAACGATCTGCTGATCGGCGGCCTGGGTTCCGACACATTCCACTGGGAACTTTCCGACCGTGGCGTCGCCGGAACGCCCGCGGCAGATACCGTGCAGGACTTCAATAGCGCTGCCGCGGCAGCAGGCGGAGACAAGCTGGACTTGCGCGACCTCCTGCAAGGCGAAAGCAGTGACGCCACGAATCTCACCAGCTTCCTGCATTTTACGCAATCGGGTACGGATGCCGTGGTACAGATCAGCTCCAGCGGAGGATTTGCCGGTGGCTATAACGCAGGCGCAGCCGACCAGACGATTATCCTGCAGGGACAGTGGGCAGACCTGACAGCGAGCGGCACATTCAGCTCAGATCAACAGATCATCCAGGACCTGCTCAACAAGGGCAAGCTGATCTCTGACTAAAAGCCTATTTGTGTGTCTGAGGAACTGGAAGCGGGGGAGGTCAAGGCTGAATCAGCCCTGTGGCTCGATCAGTTTGCGAACTTGGCTGTGCAGTTCGGGCAAATCCTCATGGATGGTTTTCTAGACCAATTCAAAATCGACCTTGAAATATCCATGTGAAAGCGCGTTGCGCATACCTATCGCAAATCCAAACGGTATATCCGGATGCATCATGGCGAACTCGGCATGGCGCTTCTTGATATTGTTCGCGGCCTCACCAATAACCTCGAAGGTACGAATAACTGCATCTTGCGTTTTTATGTCCTGCAAGAACGCCACCTCGTCCATATCTTCCACATAGAGATGGCAGCGTTCGATAGCCTCCAGAATATGGCCAAGATAATCATGCAGACGCAGCGTTTCTGCTTTACTCATACCGGGATCGCCTCTGTCAAAACACGATGGCGGAAGCTCTCGGGCAAGGCACGTGGGGTCAGCACATCGACCGAAATACCCAGTAACTCGCTGAGTTCATATTGAATCGCGCCGATGTCCATCATCGTGGTTTCTGAAGTCGGTTCGACCAGGATATCCAGGTCGCTGTCTTCGGTATCTTCGCCGTGCAGCACAGAGCCGAACACCCGGACATTCTTGACCCGGTGGCGCAGGGCGATTTCACGAATGGCATCGCGATGGGTTTGCAGGGCCAGGGAAGGACGCATTTGAAGTTCTCCACGAAAACTGCCGTAAAATATCATGTTATACATCGTAGTGCGGCCCTATGGATTGCCAATTACAGGAAGAACTTTCTGGCCCGCCCTGTGCGGGCCTTTTTCAAGCGGCCACATCCTTGATCGCGGGCCCCGTCGCGCCATCAAATCCGAGCTGGCTCAGGGCATTCAGTTCCGCCTCGCTCACCACGCCTTCGGCAAAAACCAGCATGCCGATGCCATGCGCAATGGCAGACAGGCCCTTGAGGAAGGTCTGGTTGCCCGGGTTGCTTTCGATACCACGGATAAAGCTTGCATCCACCTTGATGTAGTCGAGTCCCAGGCCGTGCAACAAGCCGATCTGGCTGAACTGGCGGCCAAAGTGTTCAATCCCGGCAATACAACCGGCATCCTGCAAATCACGGCACAGCAGGCGGAAGCTATCGAAGTGCTGCAACGCCCCGGCTTCCGGAATCTCCAGCCACAGACGCGGGGCAGATTTGGGATAAGCTCGCAGCAGCGCGCGCACGCTGTCACGGAATTTAACGGACTCGATGGAACTGCCTGACAGATTGATCGCCAGCCCGGCGAGTTGAGGGTTCTGCTCCAGCTCCTTGAGACCCAGTCCGATGGCTGCGAGATCAAGCTCCGGCGTCAATTTCAAACGTTCGGCAATCGGCAGGAAGCGGCCCGCTGGCAGCCACTCGCCTTCGGCATCGAACATCAGCCGGAGCGGGCACTCCCGGTGCGAGAGCGAGCCATCGAGCCGCTTGACCGGGAAGGAAACCAGACGCACCCAATTGGACGCCAGGGCGCGGCGAATGGTCTGCTCCCACTGTTCGCCACTGCGCGGCATAGCCTCGTCATCCTGTACCGCTTCGGCCATGCCGCTGATGCCTGCGGATTCAGCGCTCGCCAGCGCGGCATCGGTACGCGACAGGAGCGCTGCCAGATCCGTGTTCGGCACAAACCCGCCGAAGCCGATGTAGGCGGCAGCCGCCTCCTTCACATAGGGCTCGGACTCCCTGGTAAGACTGGCAAGGAGCCTGGCGACAAAATCACGGGTATTGCCATCATGCTCCGGCAGCAGCAATGCAAAATCGGCGCCATTGAGACGGGCAGCGGCGCCCTTCTTGCCCGCAGCCGCCTGCAAGACAGCGCCAATACCGTGCAGCCACTGGTCTGTTGCATCCCGCCCAATATGCTGATTGACGCCCGCCAGGTTCGCGAGCCGGATCAGCAGCAGGCTGCCGCCGTGCGCATCCTCGGCTTCGAGTGCCTGGCGCAGCGTGGCCATGAAATGGCTGCGGTTGGCAAGCCCGGTCAGCGCATCGGAGTTCGCCTCCTGCCTGACGGCCTCAAGCCGCGCGGCTTCTTCGTCGAACATGAACTTGAGCCGTTCCACCGCCACATTCATCGCCTCCGCCAACTGGCGCAGTTCCGGTACGCGCGGCACCTCGGAAGTCACAAAGCGGCGTTCGGCAATCGCCTGGGCCTGACTGATGACGGTGTTCAGCGGCACGCGCAGGCGGCGCAGGATGAGGGTAGCAAGATAACCGCTAAAGAGTCCCGCCACGCCCAGCACCGAAATCAGCCCGATCACGCTGCGCCACAAGGAGCGGTAGGCAAAGCGGCTGTGGCTGGCCAGCGTGACCGTTCCCAGTTGCTTCCAGCCGCTGCTGATTTGTGCCTGCCCGGGAGTGGGGCTGATCGGCAACAGGCGCACAAACCACTCCGGTGCTTCATGCTGGCCTGTGGGTGCCTGGCGTTCGACAATCGTCTTGCCCAGAGGGTCGACCACCCGGATGAACTCGTAATGTCCGCTATCGAACAAGGCGGATACCGCAAGCTCGATCCCTATGGCATCGGTATTTGTCTGCCCCAGGGAAAGCGCCAGTACCGCCGCGTTATCCATATTTTTCATCTGCAACTGTTCCTGCAGATAGACGCGCGCGCCCAGGGTGGAGCCAAGCAGGCTGCCAATCAGGGCCAGAAGAGTGCTCACGATTACCGCGAGCCAGAGTTGGCGGTACATAGACATGGTCGTTCCTATATTGCAATTAAGCTGTCAGACACTGGTTCTTGACAACACTGTCGAGATTTTGGCACCCACATTACCGTTTGCATGACTTTATCCATTCACTCGAATCCTTCTGCGCGCGCGCGCTGCAACAGCGTATGCCAGCGTGACAGACGGCCTGTCCCGCCAGGGCCCTGGGCGCCGCCTTCCGCGGCACCCTGCCAGATACCCTGGCTGTTGAAGCTGAAGACCGGCACCAGATCGGGACGGCGCCCTGCCGGGCGGATTTCGGTGATCAGATTATCGAGCACCAGCGGCTCAGCATCGGGTGCCGGGTAGTAAGCCAGCACCATGTGTGCCTGGTTAAGGCTGCTGTTCATCCCGCCGATACGCGCCTTGACGTATATCAGGCGCAGCTGTTCATGGGGGACGCCGAGATTGAGCAGGGTAAAGTATTTGGCGATGGTGAAATCCTCGCAATCCCCGGCCCCCTTGCCCAGGGTTTCCAGGGGGGTCGCCCAGTAGTCGCTTTGCCCCCAGATCTGCTGATCCTCGCCAAAGCGCACGCGGCGGTTGAAGAATTCATTGACGCGCTTGAGCTTTTCCGGAGCACTGAACTGCCCGGCCTCCTCCAGCAGTTTCTGCCAGTCGCGCAGGGATTGGGCACCCGCCTGCCCGAAGCGCTGGCTCATGCCATTCAGCAGACGATCAAAATCGACCGCCATGGCAAAAGATGCCGCCAGTAGAACCATGAGCGCTAAAATACGCAACCATCCGGCGCCTGGCTTCATTTGGCGAGGGCACTCACCATGCACATGGAACGCAAAATGCTTTAAAGTTGCAATTCAAGGAAAATCCTTAAAGGAATATAAGGTTTGGCTATTTCAAAGCGGCACAAAAAACGTTTTCCTCTCTGCTGGTTCATGCTGCTGCTCGCCCCCTCGCTGGCCGGCGCCCAGCCGCAAACGCTCAGGGAGACGGTAAAAAACGCTGTGCTCACCAATCCCGAGGTGTTGTCGCGCTGGCATACTTTCAAAGCGGCAGGAGAGGAACGCGACGCGGCCTTCGGCCCCTTCCTGCCACGTCTCGATCTTTCCGCCGGCAAAGGCCGCGAGTCGAGGGACGACCCCCTGCTGCAGAGCGACTATACGCGCAACTCGGCCACGCTGACCCTAACCCAGATGCTATATGACGGGTTCGCCACGCGCAATGAGGTCAAACGCCTCGATCACGCCCGCCTGGTCCGCGCCCTGGAACTGCAGGATAACGCCGAGAACATCGCGCTGGAAACCGCACGCGCTTATTTTGACGTGCTGCGCTATCGCAAGCTGGTCAACCTGGCGGAAGAAAACTATATCCGCCACCGTTCGGTATTCGAACAGATCGAGAAGAAAGTCCAGGCCGGCGTTGGCCGCCGCGTGGACCTGGAGCAGGCTTCAGGCCGTCTGGCGCTGGCAGAGGCGAACCTGCTGACCGAGACTTCAAACCTGCACGATGTCAGCGCCCGCTTCCAGCGCATTGCCGGAGAATTCCCGGCCAGGGAAATGGAAGAAATTTCCAACCTGTCACAGGATTTGCCCAAGGAGGCTGGCTCAGCCCTCAAGATTGCGCAAACCGGGCATCCTGCCCTGCGCGCTTCGATTGAAAATGTTCGCTCCGCCAGTTATGCCGCATCCGTGCGCTCAGCCGCATTTCAGCCCCGGGTGGACCTGCGCTTCAAGCAGGATCACGGCCAGAACCTCAACGGCTATATCGGCCAGCATGAAAACAAGACCGCGGAAGTGGTGCTCAGCTGGAACCTGTTCAACGGCTTGTCCGATGTGGCGCGCAAACGCCAGTTCATCGAACAGGCCAACGTCGCTCGCGATCTCCGCGACAAGGCCTGCCGCGATATTCGCCAGAACCTGGCCATCGCCTACAACGATGTGCGCAAGCTCAACGAACAGATGAATTACCTCGATCAGCACCAGCTTTCAATCGAGAAAGCACGCGACGCCTATCGCAAGCAGTTCGATATCGGCCAGCGCACCCTGCTCGATCTGCTCGATACCGAAAACGAACTGTTCCAGGCCAAGCGCGCCTACAGCAATGCAGAGCATGACCTGGCCATCGCCTATGTCCGGACACAGGCTGGCATGGGGCGCCTGCTGCCCGCACTGGGCGTCTCGGCAAAACATGAGGCCGAAGTGCCGGAACTGGAAAACTGGGCGGCTGGCGAAGATGCCGCCACGCAATGCCCCGCCGATGCCGTCACCCTGTACACCGCCGACAAGAACGCGCTCAATGCACGCGCATTGCAGATGCACAAGGAATCCCAGCCGGTGGAACAGGCACAGCCCGAACCCGTGGCGCCGGTTACCCCGGAAAATGAAGTAGCCCAAGCGCTGAAAGCCTGGTCAACCGCCTGGTCGGGCCAGAACATCGAGGCTTATCTGAATGCCTACGCGCCGGACTTTATGCCCGCGGATGGCAGCAAGCGAGAAACATGGGCAGCCAGGCGTAAAAATACCATCAGCCGCGCCCAATCCCTCTCTCTGGAGATCACCGGCATCAAGCTGAACGTGCGTGACCCCCAACATGCCACCACCTCGTTCCGGCAAGCTTACGGCTCAACCGCCTATCGCGACGTGGCACTCAAGACCCTGGAATGGGAACGGCAGGGAAACAACTGGCTGATCGTGCGTGAAACAGCCGAAGCGCCCGGCAAGTAGCCGGGCCAGTATTCGGACCGCACCACTGGCGCCCCATCATGCGGCGCTAGTGGCTGCCGTGCCAATGCACACGCGGCATGGCATCACACAGGAATTTCATCTCCATTCGTGCCTGACTATTCGAACCAAATTCCGCAACATGGTGTCTCATGGTTACGGATGCGGTGTTTTTCAGACCCTTCCCCAACGAACGCTTTCAATAAAAAACTCTATTCAGTTGGAGGTTTACCATGTTCAGACGCACCTTGATTTCCGCCACCATTGTGGCCCTTTATTCTGCCGCAGGCGCATCCTGGGCGGCAGAAGGCGAACAGGTCCAGCAGCAGATTCAAAAGAAGGAACAGGTTCAGCAACAAACCACCAGCCGTGAACAGGTCTATGGCAGCCAGTTGATGACACGGCAGGAGCGTATCGAGCACCGCAACAAATTGCGCACTGCAAAAACGGCCGAGGAACGCGAGCAAATCCGCGCCGAACACCACACCCGCATGCAGGAACGCGCCAGGGAAAAGGGCGTGACTCTTCCTGATATGCCGCCCCCGGCTGGCGCTGGAAAAGGCATGGGTCCCGGCGGTGGCGGTATGGGCCCCGGTGGTGGCGGCATGGGTTCAGGTGGGGGCATGGGCGGCGGTGGCATGGGTTCAGGTGGGGGCAGATAGTCGCACTCACGATTTTTTTGCCGCTCGAATTGTTCCCTCATCCCCGCCAGGCGCGGGGATTCTTTTACCTGCACCACCACGAAGCGCATGCACCCCGGCATGCACCATGACCGTTCATAAAAATCTCGAATTACTCATAAGCTGCTGAATAATATAGGCTAGCCATCTGGCATAAAGATTGCTGCTTTCCTCACGATTAAAACCGTCTTACAAGGAAAAGCAGCATGAGCATTGCAGCAATGATCAGAGCGCTCGGGCGTGGCCAGACCAGCCTGTCTGAAACAGACGCCTACACGCTCTTTTCTGCCATGCTCGATGAAGGCCTGGCAGACCTTGAACTCGGTGCCCTGCTCTATGCATTGCGGACCAAGGGTGAAAGCCTGGAAGAGTTGCTTGGATTCAAACGCGCGGTCGCAGAGCGGCTCTATCGCTTGCAGGCACCCGCCAGCGAGAGCCTGCCGGTAATCATTCCGGCCTACGGCGGCAGGCTGGACAGCGTCAATCTGCTGCCCCTGCTGGCTCTCCTTCTGCAACGCTTTGGGGTCACGGTACTGATTCACGGCTCGCTGGAAAGCCTTGATGGCGTGGCGGCGGCCTATATTTTGCGCGAGTTGGGAACCTTTCCCAGCACCAGTATTCTTCATGCGCAACAGGCACTCGATCAGCAGGGTCTGGCCTTTCTCCCCACCGCCGCACTTTGCCCGGGCCTGGCCGCCCTGCTCAGTCTGCGCAATCGACTGGGGCTGCGCAACAGCGCACATCTCATGGCCAAAGTGCTGGAACCCTTTGACGGAACGGGTTTGCATCTGGTTAGCGCCAGCCAGCCAGAATGCATGAACCGCCTGCGCGAATTCCTCTGCGCCACGGAAACGAACGCCCTGCTGCTGCAAAGCAGCGGCGGCGACCCGTGCGCTAATCCTGCCCAACGTCCACAACTGGAGCACATCAACAACGGCGGAAGCGACATCCTGTTCGAAGCCGAACGCGGTCCAGCCAGAATGCTTCCAAACCTGCCCAACCCGTCCAGCGCAGCCGCCACGGCACTTTGGACCAAACAGGTGCTGGCAGGCGAAATCCCGCTTCCCATGCCGCTAGTCAACCAGCTCGCTTGCTGCCTCTATGCCAGCGGCTACGCGCAGGACATGAACCAGGCGAAGGCCATTACAGCAGTGGAAGCAGGCGGGCTTGCAGCCGCTTAAAAATCATTTTAAAAAACACGGCCTATAGGCGATAGATTTACTCAACTATTGCCGCCATCATGGTTTTTAGGTAAACTTAGTCTAAATCAGATTCACCTCAAGGCAGGCAAGGCGTTCGCACCTTGCCTGATTTATTTCAAACCCTTCAAGGAGTAATAATGGAACACCAACTGCCTGCACTGCCCTATGCCATGGACGCCCTGCAACCACACATGTCCAAGGAAACGTTCGAATACCACTACGCCAAGCACCATCAGGCTTACGTCACCAACCTGAACAACCTGATCAAGGGCACCGAGTTCGAAAACCTGGACCTTGAAGCCATCATCAAGAAAGCCCCGGCCGGCGGCGTCTACAACAACTCCGCCCAGGTATGGAACCACACTTTCTTCTGGAACTGCATGAAGCCCAACGGCGGCGGCGAGCCTGCTGGCGCGCTGGCCGATGCCATCAAGGCCAAATGGGGCTCCGTTGAAGAATTCAAGAAAGCCTTCCAGACCTCCGCAGTCGGCAACTTCGGCTCCGGCTGGACCTGGCTGGTAAAAAAAGCCGATGGCTCGGTCGATATCGTCAACATGGGCGCCGCCGGCACCCCGCTCACCACCGCCGACAAGGCACTGCTGTGCGTGGACGTTTGGGAACACGCCTACTACATCGACTACCGCAACATGCGCCCGAAGTTCGTTGAGACTTTCCTGGCCAGCCTGGTGAACTGGGACTTCGTGGCAAAGAACTTTGCCGCCTGAAGTTTCGTGACAATAAAGTTTTGAACTAAACAATAAAGTTTTGAATTTTTGGGGTCACCGAAACAAAAAAGTTTTGAACAAGTGCCGTATTAGGAGCCCGTGGAGAAATCCATGGGCTTTTTCTTTTGCAGCCAGATTAGGTTTCTTTGGTCGCGTCCTTCTGTCACTGTGATCAATACCTTTATCTCACCCAGCTTTGAGAGTTTCAAGACGAACGCCCCACTCTTTTTCGAGAAGATCACGAGCTAAGCACTCGAATTCATCTGGGGAGAGGGTTATAAAATCGTGGTCAGGCATAAGTTCTAAGCACCCATTGAGTAAACTCTCTGTCCATCTCCATGACGGCTCTCATACAAACACGTCCACGCTCACGACGCCGCCCACATCGCCGATAACAACTCCGCCTGAGCCAGCACAGTTTTCGTTGCCTCCTCCTGCAGGTCCGGCGGGAAGCCGTGTTTTTTGAGGATGCGCTTCACCATCACCTTGATCCTGGCCCGGGCACTTTCGCGGACTGACCAGTCGATGGTCACACTCTTGCGAACTTGGGTTACGAGTTCAGCAGCGATGACTTTTAGCTCGTCATTCCCCATGGCCTGCACCGCGCTTTCGTTTGCAGCGAGGGCGTCGTAGAAGGCGATTTCGTCGTCATTCAGGCCGAGATCTTGGCCGCGCTTGGTAGCGGCATCCATTTCCTTGGCCAGATTGATGAGCTCCTCGATCACTTCCTGCGTGGCGATGGCGCGGTTGTGGTAGGCATTGAGCGTGCTCTTGAGCATCTCGCTGAACTGGCGGCTTTGGACAAGGTTTCTCGCTGAACGCAGCTTGATTTCGTCCTTGAGCAGTTTGGCCAATAATTCGGCGGCGACATTCTTGTGTTTCAGGCCGCGCACTTCGGCGAGGAACTGCTCCGAGAGAATTGAGATGTCTGGTTTCTTCAATCCTGCTGCAGTGAAGACGTCGATAATGCCTTCGTTGGCCATGATCGCTGTAGACACGAGCTGGCGTATTGCGGCGTCGATTTCTTCCGGTGGACGTTGCGTGCCGGAGGTCTTCGCAAGTTGGGCTTTGATGGCCTGGAAAAAAGCGATATCGTCGCGTAGCTCGATGGCTTCATCCGTCGCGGCGCAGAGGGCAAAGGTGCGGGAGAGGTCGGTTACCACTTGCACGAAGCGCTGCTTCCCATCTTCCTGCTGCAACACATGTTCTTGTCCGGCGGGAATCAATCCGAGGCGCTCAGTGGAAATGCCATCCACCCACTTATCCCAGCTGAAGCCGTGCATGATGGCGCAGGCTACATCGTGCTTCTCCTGCATCACCGCGATGGCCTGGGCGGTATCAATGCTTGGGCTGCCTTGGCCGCCGCTCTCGGTATAGGTGGCGAGAGCGTGCTTCAGTTGGTCGGCAAGGCCGAGATAATCCACCACCAGCCCGCCGGGCTTGTCGCGGAACACGCGGTTCACCCGCGCTATCGCCTGCATCAAGCCGTGGCCGCGCATCGGCTTGTCGGCATACATCGTGTGCAGACAAGGCGCGTCGAAGCCCGTCAGCCACATATCGCGCACGATCACGATGCGGAAAGGGTCTTTGCTGTCCTTGAACCGGGTTGCCAGTTCGCGGCGGCGTGGCTTGTTGCGGATGTGTGGCTGCCAGTCAGGGCCATCGTCGGCGCTGCCAGTCATCACAATTTTCACCACGCATGCTTGCTTTTTCTCGGCCTCGATGTCGTCGTCCTTGGCGCTGGCCCAGTCGGGACGGAGCTTGATAATGGCGTTGTAGAGGTCCACGCAGATGCGGCGGCTCATGCACACGACCATCGCTTTGCCATCCATGGCTTCAAGGCGGCGCTCATAGTGCTGCACGAGATCCTCGGCAATTAGCGCGACACGCTTGGGATCGCCAACCAGTGCCTCAAGTGCGGCCCATTTGGTTTTGAGCTTCTGCTTCTTGTCTTCTTCCTCGCCCTCAGTGATCTCGTCGAATTCCTCGTCGAGCTTCGGCAGTGCGGCCTGGTTCAGCGCCAGCTTGGCGATGCGGCTCTCGTAGTAGATCGGCACCGTCGCCTTGTCCGCCACGGCGCGCTGGATGTCGTAGATGCTGATGTAATCGCCAAATATCGCCCGTGTGTTGGCGTCGTTTTTCTCGATGGGCGTGCCGGTAAAGCCGATGAAGGACGCATTCGGCAAGGCGTCACGTAAGTTGCGCGCCAGGCCGTCGATCAGGTCATATTGGCTGCGGTGGGCTTCGTCTGCAATCACCACGATGTTCCGCCGTGGCGACAGCTCGGGCATCTTCTCGCCCTTGTCCGGCATGAATTTCTGGATCGTAGTGAAAACCACGCCGCCGCTGGCTACTTGCAGCAGTTCGCGCAGCCGTTCCCGGCTCTCGGCCTGCACCGGCATCTGGCGCAGCAGTTCGTGGCAGCGCTGGAACTGGCCGAAGAGTTGGTCGTCAAGGTCGTTGCGGTCGGTGAGCACAACCAGCGTCGGGTTCTGCATCGCCGGATGTCGCACGACGCGGGCGGCGTAAAAGAGCATGGAGAAGCTTTTGCCCGAACCCTGCGTATGCCACACCACCCCAGCGCGGCGGTCGCCCGGTTTGCCTCCGTGCATTCTTCCCGCCCAGTAGGCGCCAAGCTCTTGATGCAGGTGTTGATCGTCCGCCATGCCGCTTGCGCGCACCGTTTCCTCTACGGCAGCGTTCACCGCGTGGAACTGGTGATAACCCGCGATAATCTTGTGCAGGCGGTCACTGTCCGTATCCTCCTCGAAGACGATGAAATGCTGGAGCAGGTCGAGAAAGCGGCGCGGCTCAAACACCCCGCGCACCAGCACGTCCAGCTCCAGTGCCGTCTTCGGCGCGTCGCCCTCGCCATCTATCGTGCGCCACACCTTGAACCATTCCTGGTTGGCCGTGAGCGAGCCAATGCGCGCATTCGTGCCGTCGGATACCACCATCACTTCGTTGTAGTGAAACAGGCTGCCAATTTGCTGCTTGTAGGTTTGCAGTTGGTTGAAGGCAGACCAGATCGTCGCATCTTCATCCGCCGCGTTCTTCAGTTCGATCACTGCCAGCGGCAAGCCGTTGACGAAGACCACGATGTCAGGCCGCCGGTTGTTTTGCCCTTCGATCACCGTGAACTGGTTTACCGCCAGCCAGTCATTGTTCTTGGCATCGTCGAAATCCATCAGCCGCGCATGATCGCCAGCGATGCTGCCATCTTCACGCTGGTATTCCACCGGCACACCATCGCGTAGCATGGCGTGAAAGTTCCGGTTGGTCTGCGTGGGTGAAGGCGTCCCGACCCTCAGCACCTTGCGTAATGCATCCTCGCGCGCCTCTTCCGGGATGGTTGGATTCAACCGCCAGATGGCCTCACGCAACCGCCCCTCCAGCACCACATCGCCAAAGGTATCCCGCTCCGTTGCCGGCTCGCCGGGGGCCATGTGCGGCCCGTGGCCGATGGTATAGCCCAGTTCCCCGAACCAGGTCAGGGTGGCGTCTTCTACGATAGATTCGTTAATCTGGCTCATTCGGGTTTGCGTTTAAATAAACAACTTATTGAAAATAAATGATTTAGATGGCGTTGGCAGCGCTCGCGCCGGTTTGCTTTTAAATAAGAATCAGGCCCAAAATGGCACATAGCTACGGTAGCGATTAGAGGTTTGAGTGGGTTCGGTGGGTTTTATTTTCTCAGCCTCCACTGTCGCCGCAATGATTTGGGAAACCGTGGTGGTCTTGTCATCCGACAGGTTAAACCGCACCCGCAAGCTTTGATTCGTCATCTTCTCGTTCATCACATAGCGCAGACAACAATGCTGATAGGTAGCACGGATACGGTCATTGCGATCCATATCCTCAAAGGCCTTGTGGGAGAACAAGATCGCCGAAGTCCTTTTTTCACCCACCCTGAAATCAGGTGCAGGCAATTGAAATACCTCCGCCGCCTGCACGACCTTGTCCACGCCGCTACCTTTCTCTTCGCAAATGCCCAAGCGCCGCATCAGATCAGCCAGCCGCTCATTGCGCGACTGGTATTCGTCAATAAACCTGTCCGGCGAAATAAAAGGCTTCCCAGGATTTGAAATCTCCATCCGGTCATCGTAAATCTCGATCATCACCGAGGTGCCGGTCTGGGTAAAATCCTGATGGATGAGCGCATTCGCTACCAGTTCGCGCACCGCAATTTCCGGGAACATCTTCACTTCCCGCCGCAATGCCTGCTCGATCACCTCGTTTGAAGGCACCAACCCGTAGATAAACTCCACCAACCCCTGAAAGCCGACCGCATAGCCTTTCATGCCCGGCTTATCCAGCTTCGTCTTCAGCTTGTTTTTGCCCTCGTAAACGATCACTCGCGCGGCCTTCCGTGCCAACCGGTCGAACTGATCCAGCTTCTTGGCAAACAGGATCGCCCCCAGATTCGTGATTGTCCAACCGTCATCTTGGCGCTGGATGAGCTTCTCACTCTCAAAACGTTCCAGCACGCCAGCCCGGTTGACCGGATAGGGCAAATGCAGCAGGTCGAAATAGCTCTGCGTATCCAGCAACTGAACCACCTTGTCGTCCTCGCAACCCTCCAGTGCAGGCTGAGAAAACCAGTCCGGCTGCCCCTCCGCAAAAATCGCCCGTAGCCGATCCTCGCTCATCGGCACCAATTCTTCGCCGGCGCGCATCAGGTAAGCGCCCTCGAAATCGTAAACCGTGCCGCGCGGACGACTCGGAATATGGAACACCAGCACCCGGCCATCAGGATGCAGCACCTCCTCGATTTCCACTCGGAAACCCAAGGTATGAAACATCTTGGCCGCCATTTCCACCGGATCGTTGAATGCCACCGTGCCTACGACTTTGCGGGGTGGTTGGTCTTCAATGCCAAGCAGCAGATACCCGCCGCCTTCATTCGCCAACGCCACGCAGTATTTGTAGAGCTTGCGGTTGTCAAACTGCGTCTTCGCTTCCTTGAACTCCAGCCGCTGATGCTCCGAATGAGCGGCCCGCCATGTGTCAATTTGTTGAATTGTCGTCGCCATATTCATTTCCCCTTTAGCCCGATGATGACCGCTCGCTGAACTTGTAAGTAATCCTTACAAGTTGCCATCGCCATGCTCAGTTCCCCGCTTAGGGCAGCGTTTTTTTCTATCGATTCGTTGAGCTTCATCTGTCCAATTCAATAAGCCAGTTACTCGAATACTTGAACTGCCTGCTGCCAAGCCGATTGAGATATGACACCAAGCCCGGCCCATACACATTCGGTTTCGTGCCATTGAAGCCAAAGCTGCCGCGCAGCTCACTGGTTTCGTTGTACGCAGCAACCAGTGCGTCGATTTGCGACACAGTAAGCTTTTCGATACCCGGCAAGACTCTTGCCAGTGAGTTACCAGAATCCCAGCTTGGGCAATTGCGAAGCGCCTGAATATAGGAACCTAATATCTGGTCGTTTTTGATCAAAATCTTCACAATATCTTCGACAGATGACTGCCACGAGCTGGAGAGCGCTTGGAACTTCCCGATGAATCCGTAAGGATCTTTGCCTAATCGCACTGCGATGATTGGCACTCCTTTTGCAACCGCATAGCCGACCTCTTGATCTGTCCAATTACTGTCGTGAAAACCTTCAGTCATGAGCGCCACGAATCCATCCATGCTGGCGAGGGCATTTTCGATCTCATCCTGCCATGCTTTCGTCGGGTGAATATCCTCGTGGGCGACAAAGCATGAAATGCCGAACAACCGCAACCCATCTTTTAGGGCGGCGGTTTCCTTCTTCACCTCAGACTTGTGACTCAAAAACACACGAAAACCAACATCTCCCCAAATGCGCTTGGTCGCGTCGGGAGGAACGACCCGTTTCCCGGCCACCAGCAAACCTGAATCTTTCCGCCATTCGTGATCTTCTACTGCCTCCATTTCGAGGAATACCACCGAAATGTGTTCATTTTGAAAATTGTGGAGCTTATTCAGATCGTCCGTAATTTTTTTCTCGATGTCGTCCTTATGCTTTATAGAATCCAAAAATAACCGTTCAGGAACTGAGAGAAAGAGTGCATGCCCGTAAGTGCCCCCATTCCAGTTGTCGTAATCCCATTCTTCATGAACTCTTATCTGCGCATTAACGATAATTTCCTGAAGCTGCCGCTTCCCGTCCTGAGCGTAAAGTTTGGACAGGGCGGCCAGATAGTGCTCAATGTTTTTTGGAAGCCCAAAGTTACTTGTGTGCTCGCTCATGCGACTACACTTTCTTCTTCTGCACCAACGACCACTCTCAACTCCCCGCTCAGCAGCCTGGGCAGCAACGCATCGCGAATAGTGGCAAGGGTGCGGGATTGGTGGAGGTTAGCGCGGATTTGTTCGAGTATCGGCTCGACAGCAATATCGAAAGCGACGGTGAGTTTTGGCGGCGGGAAAATGCAGTCGAGTGTCTCAAAAGTTTGGCGCGTGATCGTGTCGAAGACGGTACCGTGCGTTCGCTGTTGGAGTTGAGCTGTGGCGGCGCGGAGCGAGTAGTAGGTGAAGTAGTCGCCGTAACCTGTGATACCACGCACGCCATAGCAAGATTGATTCATCGCCATCGGTGTGCCGGTGAGGGCGAGCTTCCCGACCGTACCGCGTGCGGTAATGATCGTGGTCTTTTCTGGAAAGATTTGTGCCGCACTGTTGCTGATGCCAAGCTTGGTGACACTCTTCTCGGTGTGAATTACCCAGACATCCGTTTCTGTCGGTGCGTCCTTCACGGAAAACCACGGGATGTCACCGTCCCAGTAATCAGGTTCTGTCGTCTTTGGGGTGCCGCCGCTGAGGAGTTCGATCTTGTTGGCAAGCGGGCAAACCTCCCATCCCTGCGGGATGTGGCCGAGCGGCGATTCTTGGAAGTGGATGGGGAAGAGTGCGGCGGTATCGGCGTCGAGGCCGACAGGTTTGAGGCCATCGAGTTTGGCACGAACGGGGTCGAAATCCACGAACCAACTCTGGAACAGCGCCCGAGCCATCGCCTCTAGCGTCGCGTTCATCCACCGGTTCAACTCGATCTTGTCGTCCAGTGTGCCGAGGATGTGCGCGATGACTTTTTGTTCAGAGAATGGCGGCATGGTGATTGGCATCTTCGCCAGCTCGCGGAAGTAGATACGAACACGGACAGAACCTACACCCGCTGCGGTAGTCCACTGACGCCACTCAGGCCCTTTGATGGCGTAGCTAAAGAAGTCAGGGTCAAGAATGCCGGGCTTGCAGCCGAACACGACGTAATCTGGGCTAACCAGTCCCACCACATGCTTGTCAGTGCAGTAAGCAATCGATCCGATGTTCAGACGCATCGGATTGTAAGCGAACATGCCGGGATGCAACACCTTGTAACGTCCCAAGTTTTTTGAAGTGTATTTTGCGTCGGGGGTCAGCCCGTCTGTGCGATCGACTCCGTAAACACGAAGTCCCTCTTCCGAAATGGCGTCAGCGCGAACTTTGCTCTCAAAAGTAAGGGCTCCAATCGTTACAGCTTGGACTGTTGTTCTGTCAGACATCGTAGCCAATGGATTTCAGAACGGTGCGGACCTTCAAGTCGAGCTCCGCACAGCCTTTGAGTTGAGCAGTTAAGTCCGCGCACAGCGCGTCCATCTTTTCCTCGAATGGCACATCGTCAATTGCGATTTCCTCAGCACCTACGTATGGACCTGGGGTGAGCTTAAAGTCGTGGCGTGCGATGTCTTCAGTGGTCGCAGACGCGCAGAAACCGGGAGCGTCAACATAGGGTTCGGCATCGGCTTTCCCACACCAACTATGGTAGGTGTGCGTGATGCGTGCGATTTCCTCATCGGAAAGGACGCGATATTTACGGTCCTCGATATGCCCCATTCCACGGGCATCGATGAAGAGAGTTTGTCTGCGACGGTCAGTTGTTTTCCCTGTGCGCTTATTTTTCGTCAAGAACCAGATGCAGACCGCAATTGGCGTTGTGTAGAAGAGCTGGCCTGGGAGGGCGACAATGCAGTCCACGAGATCTGCCTCAATGATAGCGCGGCGGATGTCGCCTTCGCCGGACTGGTTGGAGGATAGGCTGCCGTTGGCCAGCACAAAACCGGCGAATCCATCTGGCGCCAAGTGGTGAATAAAGTGCTGCACCCAGGCGAAGTTGGCGTTGCCCTTGGGCGGCACGCCATATTGCCAGCGCACGTCGTCATCCGCGCGATGCCAGTCAGAGTCGTTGAAGGGCGGGTTTGCAATGACGAACTGGGCCTTGAGGTCTTTGTGCAGGTCGCGCCGGAAGGTATCGGCCTGCTCGGGGCCAAAGTCGGCTTCGATGCCGCGAATGGCGAGGTTCATGATCGCCAGGCGGCGGGTGGTAGCATTGCTCTCCTGGCCATAGATACTGAGGTCACCGATGCGCCCACCGTGTTCAACGACAAATTTTTCCGACTGGACGAACATCCCCCCGGAACCGCAGGCGGGGTCGTAGACACGACCTTTGTAAGGGGCGAGCATTTCGACGATAGTGCGGACGACGCAACTGGGGGTATAGAACTGGCCGCCGTTCTTGCCTTCTGCACTGGCGAAGCGGGTGAGGAAGTATTCGTAAACACGGCCTAGCAGATCAACCGAGCGGTGGGATTTGGCATCCTCGCCCTCTGTGGCGGTGGCGATAAGCGTGATGGTGCCGATGAGGTCGATGAGTTCGCCGAGGCGGTGCTTGTCGAGCGCGGGGCGGGCGTAATCTTTCGGGAGCACACCTTTGAGGCGAGGGTTGTCGCGTTCGAGGGCGACCATGGCGTCGTCCACGACCTTGCCAATGGTGGGCTGCTTGGCCGCAGCTTGAAGCTCGGACCAGCGCGCCTCCTTGGGCACCCAGAAAACGTTTTCGGCTTTGTATTCGTCAGCGTCCTCGGGGTCGGCGCCTTCGTAGTCGCCTTTGCCCTCAAGCAGCTTGGCGCGCATTTCCTCGAAGGCGTCGGAGATGTATTTGATAAAGATGAGGCCAAGGACGACGTGCTTGTACTCCGCCGCGTCCATGTTGTTTCGGAGCTTGTCGGCAGCGAGCCAGAGTTTGGCCTCGAAGCCGAGGTTTGCAGAGCTATCGGTATTCTTTGCGGCCTTCTTCGCCATCCGTTTTCCTATGGGTAATGCCTGGTGATCAGACCTGCTGGAGCCCAGCATGGCGGCTGGCCACGTCACAGACTCCAAAATCTTGTATTGGGCCGCGCTATAGATGCGCCATGACCCTCCATTGTGTATGGCAATCATAGCACTACCAGACAAAGCTATTCGGTCTTACGCAAGCCCTAATGGGTTATCAACCCGAGCAAAGCGGCCTTGGATTGCTTGCCAAGACCAAGACGAAAGGATTTTTTGACGGACTTTTCGATGATCTTTAATTTAAATGCTATCATCATAACACATTTCAGGCATGACAAAGCCCCCGATCGGGGGCTTTGTCAGTAGTCTGGGGTTTGAAGATTTATCTTCATCCCTACGCACCCACCCTCACGCCGTGGCCCAATTTGCCGGCATAGCCATTAAGGCTAGTTGGGTTTCTTTCCCGCGAGCATGGCGTTGGCCTCTTGAATATTCATCTCAGCCAGTTTTACCTCCGTTGAACCAACTGGAGCTGCTGCCTGCATCCGTTTCCAGGAAATTACCGCCTGTTTGTAATCGGCACGGTCGAATGCCTCGCTGCCCGCGAGTGCCAAGGCTTTCAGATGCTTCGGATCCGCCTCCAGCGCTCGCTTCACGATGTCGCGAGATTCATCATCCCATCTACGTTCATTAGCCAACACGCGCGCATCAACCCACTCGGCAAGGATCGCGGCATTGGGAGGCAGAATGGCCGCTGCCTTGGCATAGGCGCTCGTTGCCTCCTTGTGCTGCCGCAGTTCGCCATAAGTACGCGCAAGCAGAAGCCAGCCCTCACCATTACCTGGGTCCTTGGCCATTTTATCTGCCAGGCGCTTGACTGCCATATGAAGGTCGCCTCCCGAGTTCGCCTGCGGATTCTGCTGTAGCTGCGGCCTGGAGTCTGGTGCGCGCAGCCCGGATAAAACAGTTTGAGAATGAGAAATTTCGGCCTCTTTGGGTTTGCCGGCCAAGGCATACAGAACCACCGGAGGCACAACAATAATGCCGATCGCCAGGGGGATTCCCCAGCGCAGCTGGCGTCGATCAGGCAACATGCTCTTTTTCGGCGGCTCCAGAAGTGAAGCGTGGAGAGCGGCCTGACGGCGCGCGAATTCCGCGCCGTCAATCTTGCCAGCCGCCTGTTCCAGCAGCAGATCCCTCAGCGCGGCGCTGATTTTGACCTCCTGATTATTACGCCAGAAAAGCAGAACACCGCTGATGCCAAGCAAAACAAGAACTGAAACAGTAAGGACTGCCATGGTAGATACGGCCAAGATGAATTCTCCGGTTAGGTTTTTCCGGCAATTGCGGCAAGGAATATTGCCGGCAAAAACCGGAAACAGCACAGCGGGCGATGGAAACACTTCGGATGAAAATCAGGCACTGCCATCCTCAATGAATATCCCAGCGCACGCCCATGTACATGTAGTCACGCCTGCTGGAATCGTTGCGGGTTGGCCCTGATGAGTTGGACACTTCACGGCCCACTTCTCCTTCCAGATAAAGGCTGTTGCGCCACTGATAGGCGAGCTTCAGACTCGGGGACATCCGATCCTGTTTGTCTCCGCTGTCATCTTTCTGGGTGTAGTAGCGCAAGTTGGCATCCACCCGCCACTTTTCCCAGAAGGGAAGCGTGTAGCCAAGCGATAGCACCTGTCCGGTGTAGGTTGGCGCTTGAATCAGACTGAGGTTCCCGACGCCCACTGCATTGCTGAAAAACAGATTGGTGCCCACGGCCTGAAAGGTCACGACATGATTCTTGCCCGACCCCTGCTGTGAAGCGGTGTCGATCACACAGGTATTATTCACCGGGTCGATCGTGCCAAGACAGGTGCCGATCACCGCCAGGGGGAGTACGGCTACCACGGGTTGCGTGCTGGAGATTGAAGACATCCGGTAATCGGCGCCAACTTGCCAGTTCTCCGTCAAAGGGTGGGTCACGCCTATGGAAAGCATGTCAGACATGGCGGTCAAGGCACTGGCCTGGGAACGAACCTGATCAATGCCTTGCAGCGCAACCATCTCCTGCAATGACATCCCCGGCGAGGCTGGCAAGGCATTGGTCAGACTGTAGGAAGGCGCCCGGCGGTGATCAACCACAAAAAAATAATTATCCCCTCCCTCGCTCAGATAGTTGCCCTGTAGCAGGAAGATATTGATTCCCTTGTACAAGACATCATAATCAAGCATGCCGTAAGCGGTTGCGCGCCCATCAAAATAGCGCACTTCGGAGCCAACTGCGCGGCGGTTGGCAAGACCATCCAGCGTCTGATCTATCGCGTAAACGCTGAACCCCGGCAGACCAATTTGCGGCAGCAGATCCACGCTGCCGCCATAAAAAGTCTTTTTGAACGGAGAATTGAATTCAACCGCATCACCATATACCGCATTGACCCGCCATTGCGGATTCAGGTTGTAGCCCGCCTGCAGGCCATCAAAGCGATCCATTACGCCCATGCCATTCGGGTTCATCCTGCCCAGACGCAGGGAATAACCAAGGTGCCGGTCAGTATGGTCAAGATAAGCTGAATACAATCTGGTGTAACTGCGCGAAGGAGAGAGGTAATTGTGGTTGTCAGTGCCCCGGACAACGATACGCGTATCGGTGAAAGCATCGCGGCGGCGTGCATTGAGATTGACCGAAGTAATCATGGAATCCTGGTCCACCATGGACAGGGTTTCGCGATTGAAGGTCAGTTGTCCCGGTGGTGGCGGCACCAATGTTTCGATCTGTGATTTCCCCGTGTAGTAGTAGGAGGAAACGCTGCCGTTAAAAGTCCATTCTGCCGGCCCCGCCTCTTTCGGCAGCTGTCTCGGCCTGGCCCTCGCCACCGCGGCGTCTTTCGGCAGTGCGGCCACGCGTTCCCGGACCCGCGTGGCATTCGGCCCGGCAGGAAACAATTTGAGATACAACTCATATTCAGCGCGGGCTTTCAGTATCTCTCCGTTCATCTCCCGAACCTCGCCGATCAAGGCCTGGGCAGCCTCCGTCTGGCTACTCCCGGGCATTCCCAGAACACGATTCAAACGATTGACCGCCGTGGCTGGATCTTTTGCCGCCATTGCACGGCGAGCCTCATTTAGATAAGCCTTTGCACGCGTTTCAACCTCTTCGGAAGAAAGCGCGGGTGGCGGCAAAATCTGTGTTTCCGGTACTTCCCTGGCGGCTTGAGCAGCCTCTTCCACTGGCTTGCTCACTGTTGCCGGCGCCGGCGTTGCGGTAGCGGGCGGGGCCTTGACGGCATTCTCCACTGGCTTCACTGGCGGCGGCATTTCGGCAGGGCGCGGTTTAACAGCCGGCAACAGCGGCACCTTGATGATGATGCTTTGGCCGTCCGGTCCGGGGCGCACCGAGAATTGGGTTGCCTGTGAAAAAGTGACCAGCATCCCGTTGGTCAGCTCGGGGTAAAGCACCGAAATATCGGGTACGCGGTCTGTTCTGGGGGATTTGACAATTTCCTGCCGCAAATCGCTTTCAAGCAGGTTGGTATCAACCAGGCGAATGAAAATGCGCAGGTTCTTTCCATCGTGCAGGGGGATGTGCCTCAGGTAAAGAATTTTCTGTGAAAAATGGATAACGACAGCGGCCTCGCTCTCGCTCGGCGTGACGTCGATGTGGTCGATAAGCTCGGCATTCGCCACAGAACAAACCAGCAATAAAATCACTGCCGGAAAGTAGCGGATAAAGAAATCAGGGTATTTAAATAAAGTCATGTTCAGCACTTCGAGCTCCAGTTCGTCCCGCATTTCTCCTGTGTGGATTCAGTTGATTTCCAAACCCGCCTATCCCAAAAAATGCTTGTAACGGCATCAATCCCATTTGATGTAAGTGCTGCCTTTAGAGCCCAGCGGTTTGTGGCAACCGCTCGACGAGCAATCCTTCCCTACTGCGTTCACGCCATGGTGATTCGACGTGCGGGCTTCTTTTTCCATGCTCCCCAGGTAGGTGGCGGACGCATCATGGCAAGTAATGCAGGAGGTCTGCATGCTGCCGTGGTTCATCCTTTCCACGCCAAAGGACGCAGTGCTGCTGTGACACAGGGAGCACTCGTTGCCCGGCATTCCCGCAGGGCTGATAGTCGGAATGTGGTTGGACGGCTTCACCATGATATTGGTGTAGGTGCCGCCATGGCAGGTCTGGCAGGTCCCGGCAACCACACCGGCATGATTGAAGGTCGTCGGCAGCCAGGTGGAGAAACTGTGGTGGCAGGATTCGCATGCAGCCGTGGTCGGCAGGTGGTTGGCGGGCTTTGCGTCGATATTGGGATAAGCGCTGCTATGACAGCTGCTGCAACCGGTAGTGGGAACACCCGCATGCGAGTACGGCGTTTTGAGCGGCAACCACGAAAGCCCGGTGCGGTGGCAGGAGTCGCAGGACTGGGCCGTCGGGATATGCGGAGTCGATTTGCCGCTTGCATTGACGTTGTTGTGACAGGTGGCGCAGGAGCCGGCCACAACCCCGGCATGGGCAAAACTGGTGGGCCTCCAGGCGCTTGTCGTATGGCACGTGTCGCAGGATTGAGTGGTGGAAATATGCGTGGCGTTCTTGGCCTGGGCATTGACGGCAACGTAAGCGCCGTTGTGGCAGGTCGCGCAGTTGCCGGTTGCGACCGGGCCCGTGGTGCTGCTGTGGCTCATTATGGCAGGAGCGAAAGTCGTGTAATTCTTGTGGCACGTGTCACATTGCGCCGTAGAGGGAATATGGAGGGAGGGTTTACCAAGGGCATTGCTTCCGTTATGGCAGCTCGAACAGCGGTTGGTGGCGGGCGGGCTCACGGTGGCGTGATTGAAAGTGGCTGTCGCCCAGCTTACGGTCGAATTGTGGCAGGTATCGCACTGGGCGGTCGTCGGAATATGAGTCGGCGTCTTGGCCTGCGCGTTCTGGGCAACGTAGGCACCGCTATGGCATGTGGAGCACTGGCCAGCCAGCCCCGCATGGCTCATCACGGACGGCGACCAGGCCGCGTAGCCGCGAGTGTGGCAGGTGTCGCACTGAGAAGTCGTCGGAATATGCGTTGCCGGTTTGGCAAGCGCATTGACAGCGATATAACTGCCGTTGTGGCAAGTCGAACAACTGGCAGACGCAACCGGCCCCGTAGTCCCGGCATGGTTCATGGCCGCCGGGGCAAAAGCGGTGTAATTCTTGTGGCAAGTTTCGCACTGTGCGGAAGTTGGAATATGGTTTGTCGGTTTGCCAAGCGCTGTCGTTCCATTGTGACAGCTTGAACACCGCCCGGTGGCGGCGGCATCGTGGGTATAGGTGGCAGTGGCCCAGCTTGAAGTGGATTTGTGGCAAGTGTCGCATTGTGCCGTGGTGCCAACGTGAGTCGCGGGTTTGACCTGAGCATTAATCGACAGGTAAGCCCCTGAATGACAAGTCGAACAGTTTCCGGTTGTGAGCGGACCTGTTGATCCGGCATGGTTCATCAGGGCCGGAGCAAAGGCGTTGTAGTTGCTGTGGCACACATTGCAGGAAGCACTGGTCGGCAAGTGAGCAGCAGGCTTGCCGAGGGCAGCCGTCCCGTTATGGCAGCTTGCACAGGTGCCGGCGGCCACGCCCTGGTGCGCATAACTGGTGGGCTTCCAGGCCACCGTGGTGTGGCAGCTATCGCAAGCCTGCGTGGTTGGAATATGTGTCGCGGTCTTGGCTTGTGCGTTGATTGCAACATATGTTCCACTGTGGCAAGTGGCGCAATTGCCGGCTGCTACGGGGCCGCTTGTGCCGCCATGGTTCATATGCCCGGGCGCAAAGGCGACAAAACCGGTATGACAGGTGTCGCACTGGGCCGCAGTGGGGATATGGTTGGTCGGCTTGCCCAGGGCATGGGTGCCATTGTGGCAACTGGTGCAACGGCCGGCAACCGGCGGGGTTGCCACGGCATGATTAAAAGTGGCGGTCGCCCAGCTGACAGTCGAATTATGGCAGGTGTCGCACTGGGCTGATGTTGCCAGATGAGTCGGCGTTTTTACCTGGGCGTTTTGCGCCAGATAGGCACCGTTGTGGCAGGTAGCGCAGTTACCTGCCGCGACTGGAGAGTTCGTGCCGGCATGATTCATGACACCGGGCGTGAAAGCGAGAAAGCCATTTACGTGACAGACATCGCACTGTGCGGCAGTCGGGATGTGTGTCGCCGGTTTGCTCAGTGCATTCACGGCAGCATAGGATCCAGTGTGACAGCTTGAGCACTGGCCGGCCAAGCCGGTGTGATTCATCCTTGCCGGCCGGAATGCGCTGAAATTCGTATGGCAGGCATCGCACTGGGTGTTAGTGGGAATATGTGTGGCCGGTTTGCCAAGCACTGTCGATCCGTTGTGGCAGCTGGCGCAGTTGCCGGTTGCCGTGGCGTTGTGGGTGTAAGAAGCGCCAGCCCATGTGATTGTTGACTTGTGGCAGGTATCGCATTGAGCCGTGGTCGTCAGGTGGGTGGGCGTTTTGGCCTGGGCGTTGACTGCCGCATAGGTTCCACTATGGCAACTGGAGCAATTTCCGGCAGAGACGGGTCCGGTGGTGCTGCCGTGGTTCATGGCAGCCGGCGCGAAGGCGGTGGTGTTGCTGTGACAACTGTCGCACTGAGCTGTTGTCGGAATGTGATTGGTCGGCTTGCCCAGGGCAGACGTGCCGTTGTGGCAAGCCGAGCATCGGCCCGGCACTGCGGGCGAAGCGGTCGCATGATTGAAAGTGCCGGTCGCCCAGCTGACCGTTGAATTGTGGCAGGTATCGCATTGGGCCGTGGTTGGAATATGGGCCGGGGTCTTCATCTGCGCATTCTGGGCAACGAAGGCGCCGCCATGGCAATTTGAGCACGCCCCCTGGAGACCGGCATGACTCATCACTGAAGGCGTCCAGGCCACAAAGCCTCCGCTGTGGCAGGTGTCACACTGGGAGATAGTCGGAATGTGGTTGATCGGCTTGCCCAGGGCATTTGCGAACACATGGCCGCCGCTATGGCAGCTGGAACACTGGCCTGACGTTCCTGCATGGCTCATCCGCGCCGGCCTGAAGGCCGAGAAGCCGGCATGACAACTGTCGCACTGTGCGCTGGTGGGGATGTGGTTTGTTGGCTTGCCTAGTGCCGTTGAGCCGTTGTGGCAGGAAGAACAGTTGCCGTTAGCGCTGGCATCGTGCGCGTAAACAGCCGTTGCCCAGGAAATCGTGGAGTTATGGCAGCTATCGCACTGGCCTGTGGTGCTGACATGCGACACCGGCTTCATCTGGGCATTCTGGGCAAGATAGGCGCCGCTGTGGCAGGACGAGCACAGGCCGGTCAGCCCGCTGTGGTTCATGGTCGCGGGGCTCCAGTTGACGAAACCGCTCACGTGGCAGGTATCGCACTGGGCGATGCTGGGAATATGATTGAGCGGGCGCGTCAGTGCGTTGGCAAAGAGATACGAACCGTTGTGGCAGGTCGAGCACTGGCCTGCCAGACCGTTATGGCTCATCTGTGCCGGCTTGAATGAAGTGAAGTTGGCGTGGCAACTGTCGCACTGCGCCCCGGTTGGAATATGGGATGACGGCTTGCCAAGCGCCGAGACACTGTTGTGGCAGCTGGCACAGCGGCCTGTTACCGCAGGTGTAGCTGCCGCATGATTGAAAACAGCCGTCGCCCAGGAGGACGTGGAACTATGGCAGGTATCGCACTGGGCGGCTGTGCCGATATGAGTTGCCGGTTTGTTCTGCGCATTCTGTGAAATGAAAACACCGCTGTGGCAGGTCGAGCACTTTCCCGCCATGCCCGTATGATCCATGGTGGCCGGAGACCAGGTTACGAAGCCACTTCCGTGGCAGGTATCGCACTGCGCCGTGGTGGGGACATGAATATTGGGCTTCGCTTGCGCATTGGCAAAGTTATAGGACCCGTTATGGCAGCTTGAACACTGTCCAACCGTGCCGATGTGGTTCATTTGAACCGGCTTGAAAGCCGAGAAATTGGTGTGACAGCTATCGCATTGCTTCGCTGTTGGAATGTGGTTGGTGGGTTTTACGAGTGCGCTGACACTGTTGTGGCAGTCTGAACAACGGCCAGCGACAGATGGCGCGATCGTTGCATGGTCGGGCTTGGCCGCGGTAGCCCATGAGGTCGTTGACTTGTGGCAGCTATCGCATTGGGCCGTTGTGGCGACATGCGTTGAGGGTTTTGACTGTGCATTCTGGGTAAGAAAAGAACCGCCATGGCACGCAGAGCAATTCCCGGCAGCAACAGGGCCCCGCATATTGGCGTGCATTCCGCTCACGCCAACAGAGACCGGCGCAAAAGAAACCCCGGCGGCATGGCAGGAATCACAGGAAGCCGAGGTAGGAATATGGGAGGCTGGCTTGCCTGCGGCGCGAGTTCCATTATGACAGGAGCCGCAGGTGCCGGGAACAACCAGCGCATGCGTATATCCAGCGGGCAGCCAGGACGATGTCTTATGGCACGAATCGCAGGAAGATCTGGTCTGCACATGCGTGGCGGGCTTACCCGCGACAGTACCGCCGTTATGGCAAGTATTGCAGGCGCCCTGCACGACTCCCTGGGTTATCCGGTGCTGAAAACTGCTGGGAGACCAACTGACATTTCCGTGACAGGTGTCGCAGGCCGATGAGGTCGGGACATGCGTTGCCGTTTTTCCTGGCGCCTGGCCGCCGGCACGGTGGCAGGTGGCACAGTCGCGGGGCGTGCCGCGGAACAGCCCCTGAGTGTGGCAGGATTCGCAGCTCACCTTGGCGTGGGCGCCATCCAGAAAGAAACCAGTGGTGTTGTGATTGAATGACAGGCCGCCGGGGACCGGAGTTTCAGCCGCCGTCAGACCGGAAAAGACCGCGGCCAGCAAAAAAAGGAGCGCCGGGGTCAAGTATTTTAGCAGAGCGTGAAAACTCTTTTTCCGGCTAGACATAGGACTCTTCATGGTTGGGGTTATCCTCGACTGCCAGCAAATGACATGAGTTACGCCTTCAAATTTGTCGAGATACTATGACATTTATCAACCAACACTCATTAACTTTGCTTAATCTTTATAACAAGGTCCTCATTCTCCCTGTGATGATCAGGGTTTAAGTTCAGGCGGCTCGCCAGCGTTTCATTTCCGTACCTTCTTCCAGTCACTCGTCACGTGGCAGCGTTCACATTGGCCACTGAAGCCGCCATTGTGCAAATCATCCTTCAGGTGGCAACTGATACATGCCCTGCCCGGCTTGCTCTGGTTGCGCGTGGATTCCTTGTGGCAGTCGTGACAGGCCGCTTTGACATGCCGCCCATCCAGCACGAAGCGCGTGGTTCCATGATCAAAATCCCAGGATTTCCAGGTGCCGGTGTAATGACAAGATTCGCACCTGGCGCCAAAGAGGCGATTGTGTTTGTCATCTTTCTCATGACAAGCAGCGCAGGTAGACGGCGCATCGTGGAATGCAGGCGTTTGATGGCATTTCTTGCACTCCACCCCGGGATGGCTCCCGGTCAGCGGAAAACGTGATTTATTGTGGTCATAAGGGGCATCTTGCCAACGTTTTTCGTTGTGGCAGGTTTCACACTTATTGCCGAGCTGGTTTTTGTGCTTGTCATCCTTGCCGTGGCAGGCGATACACCGGCTCTCCAGCTTATGCTGCTGGTAGAGCGCCCCCTTCTCCGGCAGGTGGCAGGCATCGCATCGGGCTTCCTTATGCTTGTTCTTCAGCTTGTATTTGGTGTCGCGGTCGTGGTCGAAGAGGCTGCCCTTCCAGTTCTTCTCGTTATGGCAGCTCTCGCATTTGTTGCCATAACGGCCCTTGTGGCCCTTCGCCTGATCATCCTTGCGGTGACAGGCAACACACGCCTTCTCCATCTTTAACCTGGCGTTCGGGCCTGACACACCGCCCTTGTGACAGGTGTCGCACTTGGCTTCCTTGTGCTTGTCGCGCAACAGGAAATGCGTGTCGTCATGATTGAAGTTCGAATTTTTCCAGCCACGCTCGTTGTGGCAGCTTTCGCACTTCTCCCCCAGGCCGCCCCGGTGGCCTTTTTCCTGCTCATCCTTCTTGTGGCAGGCAATGCACTTTTCCGGCAGTTTCTGTTTGTACAGCAGCCCTTTCTCCGGCACATGGCAGCTGTTGCACTTGACCTGGACATGCTTGCCGCGCAAGACATAGCGGGTATCCGTATCGTGTTTGAAACGCAGTTCCTTCCAGTCCTTGTCGTTATGGCAGCTTTCGCACTTGGCGCCGTAGTTCCCCTTATGCCCCTTTTCCTGGTCGTCCTTCTTGTGGCAGACGTTACAGTCCAGCGGTGTGTTTTTGTAGGTTTTATCGGCGTGACAGCCAGAACACTTGGCATCGGCATGCTTGCCGCCAGCCAGGGGAAACTTTGTCTTTTCATGATCGAAACGCGCGTCCTTCCACGATTTCTCGTCATGGCAGTTCTCGCACTGCTTGCCGAGGCCACCCTTGTGCCCGTTTTCCTGATCGTCCTTCCGGTGGCAATCGTTGCACAGCCTGGGAGCATCACGAAACCTGGCCTTGGCAACGTGGCAGCCGGCACACTTGAGCCTGGCGTCCCGGTGCGCCCCCTTGAGCGGAAAATCGGTACGTCCGTGGTCGAACCGGTCTTTGTCGAGCACGGCTATCCTCGCATTACGTCCCTTGTGCTCGGTATGGCAGTTGCGGCAAACCTTGTCTTCCAGCCTACCGTGCATTCGGGTCTTGCTGCTGAGATCGGCGGCAATTTCCTTGTGGCACTCGGCGCACAGGCGTGGCTGCGCAGCCTTGTCAAAGCTCTGGTGACACTTGTTGCAGTCCAGCTCATATTTGAAGTGGCCTTGGATTACCTCGCCCGGCATCAAGGCCTTTTCGAAAGACTCGGCGGAGGCGGCTCCCGCAAAGCAGGCCAGAACCAGCAACAGGCTAGTAAAGATGAACCGCAATGACATGCACGACCCCGCTGATGAACAGCAGGTAAATGAAGGGAACATGGGCAATATGCCAGAGCGAGAACAGCCTTTCCCAGCTGGACAACTGGGCAAGCCGGATAATGGCATAGACATAATCATCAATCTGCCGGCGGGCCAGCCTGTAATTGAGCGTGATTTGGGCATGGGGCCAGTTCTGGTTTCTGGCCTCGGAAACCAGTGCTTTTTTGGCATCGTGGCGGATTTTGCGCGCCAGCCTTTTGCCTTTGTAGCGCAAAGTCATGAAACGCCAGAGACGTTGCGGCACGCTGTCAAGTTTGGCAAAAGCCAGCTGGTGAAACGTCTTGAGCTCTTTTTCGATGTCCGGTTGCAGTGAAAAAACCGAGCCGATACTCTCCTGCCGCATCTTCATCTCGGCCTCAAGCTCTACCAGGGTCATCTCTCTGCCATACATCCCCCGGTGGATGTGGCGATAGACAAAACGCCCCACCACGCCGCTCAAGGCAACGAGCAGCATCGCAAACAATGCAACGCTTGCGTTCATCGAACCGGTCTTGAATGTGGAATGAAACAGGATAAGCACAGGACCGCCGATACCCATGAACATATGGTAACGGAACCAGGATTCCATTCGCCCCAGGCCCCCCAGCGCACGAAAGCGCTTGCGCAAGGGATAAAACAGAAGGCTCAGAATCATCAAGCCACCTGCCAAACCAAGGTTATAACCAATCTCCGAGCCCGCCTCGAAAAGGCTGCCAGAAGCCACCAGCCAAGCCAGGCCAAGCACCAGCAGGGCCAGCAATACGACCGACAGGCGCCACACCCACAGTAGCAAACCGTCTGCACCTGGTTTATTTTGTAACACCATGGAAACTGAGTTCATCGGGTTGACCATAAAAAAACGTGCCACGATTTTATGGTCATAGAAAGTGCGGGAAAGTTAACATTTTGTCATTTTATACTTGCACGATCCGGAAAATTGGCAATTAATATGATTAATATCAATTTTACACCCCTCTCGTCCATGTCCGATTTTTCCTTTTACCTGGTTCCAGCCCTGTTCGCCCTGGCCGCGGTCACGCTGCATATGCGCACGCACCGGAAACGCTCCTGCCGTCATGCCGAAATACTGAAGGAGTCCGTGGCATCCGGCCTGACCGAGCCTCCCTCGCTGCACCCGGTTGTTGATACCTCCATATGCATAGGCTCGGGTTCCTGTGCGAAGGCCTGCCCGGAAAGCGCCATGGGCATCATCAACGGCAAGGGACTACTGGTTAACCCGACGCACTGCATCGGCCATGGCGCCTGCGCTGCATCATGCCCGGTCGGCGCGATCAAGCTGGTTTTCGGCACAGCCAAGCGTGGCATGGAAATCCCTCACGTCACACCTGAATTCGAAACCAACGTGCCTGGCCTGTTCATCGCGGGTGAGCTGGGGGGCATGGGGCTGATCCGCAACGCCGTGAAGCAGGGCACCCAGGCCATCGGCACCATCGCAGGCCGTGCCAGGGGCCGTGCCGATTTTGACGTCGTCATCGTTGGCGCCGGGCCGGCTGGCATCTCCGCCTCGCTCGCCGCCAAGCAGAGCAATTTGCGCTATATCACCATCGAGCAGGAAGACTCACTCGGCGGCACGACCTACCACTATCCGCGTAACAAGCTGGTGATGACCGCGCCGATGAACCTCCCCCTGGTCGGCGAAATCAAGGTGCGCGAGGTCAGCAAGGAAGCATTGATGGAAATCTGGCGTGACATACTGGACAAAACCAGGCTGGATATCCGCTTCAGCGAACGAATGGATGAAATCACGCAGGAAGACGGCATATTCGTGCTCAAGACCAGCAAGGGAAGCTACCGTACCGCCAATATCCTGCTCGCCATCGGCCGGCGCGGCACACCACGCAAGCTGGGCGCCAAGGGCGAAGAACACCCCAAAGTTGTTTACCGCCTGATCGAAGCGGAACAGTACAGCCAGCAGCACGTACTGGTGGTCGGCGGCGGGGATAGTGCGCTGGAAGCCGCTCTGGATGTCAGCGATCAGCCTGGCACCACGGTCACCTTATCCTACCGGAGCGATGCCTTCAGCCGGGTCAAACCGAAAAATCGCGACCGGCTCGAACAGGCCATCGACAGGCAGCGCATTCAGGTGATTCTCGAATCCAGCGTCAGGGAAATCACCCCCGATCTGGTCAGGCCGAAGAAAGGGGAAGAGATAATCGAACTGCCAAACCAGGCGATCATCGTCTGTGCAGGCGGTGAGCTGCCCACTCCCATGCTCAAGAAAATCGGCATCCAGGTGGAAGCACGCTATGGCACCTGACCCGAGCCGCGCAAGCCGCATTTGCAATTACTGCTATAGTTACGCCATCAATCGTTCTGCCATTCCACCATGACCATACCTGTCACCCCCGATCACGCAAGACTTGACCGTATCGTTGCCGAGGCGCGTCGCCATGGCAGCGAGCGTGAAGCCACTTATCGCGGGCAAGCGCTCAAATTATTTCCGTGGATTTGCGGCCGTTGTGGCCGTGAGTTTGCAGGGGCGCGCTTACGCGAGCTGACGGTGCACCACAAAGACCACAATCACGACAATAACCCGGCGGATGGCAGCAACTGGGAACTGCTCTGCCTGTATTGCCACGACAATGAACATTCCCGCGTGATGGATGAGGAAGTGCGCGGGCGGAATCCGGATACCGCATCCGGGGCAACCTTCAATCCATTCGCCGATCTGAAAGCACGGCTGAAAGATAAGGGCATAAGCTAATAGAGACGCTGATTTATTCCACAGCCCGGTCATGGCGTAGCGAAGCAATCTCGTTTTTGGACAATCAACCCGTTACAGATTGCTTCGCCGCTTCGCTCCGGGAAGAAAATTTTTTCCGGCAAGCCCCTTAAAAAAATAGCGGCGTACCGCTTGCATCATAACTCCATGTAGCGAATCAGGCAGTTATCGTGTTGTCCACAGAAACTGTGGATAACTATGTGCATGGTTTGTCCATAACCACCTTAACTCCCTTCCGCATAACAAATTTTCCATTCTGCCCAAAATTTGCACCAATGTTTTTATCATTATTTATCAAGTACTTAATTAAATCACAATAAACCATTGACAAGCTCACGGCCTGGATGAAAGTTTTTTTACCATTGTGGATTAGTTTAGAATTCGTCCATGACTTTTTTAAGACCCATGGATCAGACAGTTCTCACCGTCGGTGAGCTCAATCGCCACGCCAAAGCCGTACTGGAACAGACCTTTCCCCTGATGTGGGTGGCGGGTGAAATATCCAACTTCACCCGCGCCACTTCCGGGCACTGGTATTTCACCCTCAAGGACGGACAGGAGCAAGTCCGCTGCGCCATGTTCCGGCACAAGAGCCAGTACACGGATTTCAAGCCGGAAAACGGCATGCAGGTGGAAGTCCGTGCGCTGGTGACGCTGTATGAAGCACGCGGTGAATTCCAGCTGGGCGTCGAATCCATGCGCCGCGCCGGGCTGGGTGCGCTGTTCGCGGCATTCGAAAAACTGAAATCCAGATTAAGCCTGGAAGGCCTGTTCGATCAGGAACAGAAACAAACCCTGCCCGCCTTTCCGCAACAAATCGGCATCATCACCTCCCCTGCTGCCGCTGCCCTGCGCGATGTACTCACCACTCTGCGGCGGCGCATGCCGGGTATCCCCGCGCTGATCTACCCGGTTCCGGTACAGGGCGAAGGCGCGGCACAGAAAATTGCCGCAGCCATCCAGCTGGCAGGGCAGCGCAAGGAATGCGATGTACTGATCCTGTGCCGGGGCGGCGGCAGTATCGAGGATTTATGGGCATTCAACGAAGAAGTCGTGGCACGTGCCATCGCCACATGCAAAATCCCCATCATCTGCGGGGTGGGTCATGAAACCGACATCACCATTGCGGATTTCACCGCCGACCGGCGCGCCCCTACACCGACAGCCGCGGCAGAGCTGGCCACGCCTCACCGCGCCGACCTGCTGCAACGCCTCGACATGCTGAAGTCCGGACTGGCGCGCCAGACCACGCGGGGCCTGGAACAACGCATGCAGCGGGTTGATTATCTGGCGCGCCGTCTGCTCCACCCCGGCACGCGCATCCTGAACCAGCAACAACACCTGGGGCATCTGGCACAACGCCTCAGGCAAGCCGTCCCGCGCCAGCTGGAACAGCATGAGTGGCGCGTGCAACGCCTCGCCAGCCGGCTCGCGGCAGCTGCACCTGCAACACAGGATATCGAAACCCGGCTGCTCCACATCAGGCAGCGCCTGGAGCGCAGCATGGAATCGGGGCTGCAAGGCCATCAGGCCAACCTGCAACGCCTCGCCGCCAATCTGCAGCACCTTAATCCCGAAGCAGTGCTGGAACGGGGATTCAGCATGGTGCGCACAAGCAGCGGCGGCATCGTGCGCAGCAGTGCGGAGATCTCGCTGGATGAGGAAGTTTCCATGACTTTTGCCCATGGCAGTGCCACGGCTCGGGTAACGCGTAAAGAGGAAGCCCAATGAACCTGATGTTCTGGAAGAAAAAACCTCGCCTGGAAGAAGACGCGGATAGCCGGGAAAAGCCCGATCTGGATGCGCCCGCAAAACCGGGCCTGCTTACCCGGCTAAAGTCAGGCTTCGCAAGCCGGGGCCAACGCTTCAAAAAAACGCCCATATCAAATGAAGCGGGTGCGGGCAGTCCGCAGGAAGAAGAAGATGACAAGACCGTTGCGATGGAAGTGCCCGATCTTGGCGCGCAGCCGGAAACGGGACTGCTTGCCCGCGTAAAAGCCGGATTTTCGGGTCTTGTCCGGCGCTTTGGAAAATCGCCCGCACCCGGCGCGGAGGATGCAGCGAAAGATCAGCCCGCCAATGCGCAGGGCAGCCCGGAAACCCAAACCGGCGAGCCTCCGGCTATCCGCCCCATGCGCACAAAAAAACGCCTGATTATTGGCGGCGCAATCGGGTTGCTGGTCTTGCTGCTGGGGGTTGCAGCCTGGAAAATATTTTTGTCCTCCCCTGAACCTGCAACGGCCGGGCCGGCAGCCGCCGCCCACGACAAGCCGCCGGAAAACCAGGCCGAAACAGAGCAGGCCGAAGTCGAAACGCTCAGAAAAAAGAATGAAGAATTACAGGCGCAAATCGAGGCGCTGAAAAAGGAAGCGCCGCAAGACGACCTGCCCGCGGCTACAGCAGATGGCGCCAATGCAGCGGTCACCACCGCCCCGGGAGAAATGACCCTCAGCAACAAGGACCCCAAGGCCGCAGCCCAGTCGCTAAAGGAAGCGATCGAGGCAATGAATGCGGACTCGGGCGGCTCCGTCAGAAAACCCGCAAAACAAAAACCCCCGGCCGAAGCCGGGGGCGATTGAGCGGGACAGAACCCGGAACGATTGACTACAACTGGGGAAGCTGGACCTGATCACGAGTTTGCTGGCGGGTCTGATCCCGGTTCATGCTGCCCTGACCATCATTTACGCGCTCCTGGGTACGGGTCTGGGTGCGGGTCTGCTCCCTTTCCTGGCTGGAAGATGCCTGGGATCCCTGGGAAGACATGCCCTGACCGCCACCCATGCTTGAGCCGCCACCCATGCCGCCGCCCATGCCGCCACCACCACCGCCACCACGTGCAAAGGCGACGCCACTGGAACCCAGGGCAGTTGCAAGAACAATAACCATCAATGAAGATTTACGCATTTTTTACTCCTGAAAAAACAACACAAATTAATTTCTGGATTAACGGCCTCTGCCGCCACCACCACTTCCACCACTTCCGCGCCCACCCATTCCCGGGCCGGCGCCGGCACCATTCATGGACGAACTGCCGGAAGCGGCCGGATTCTCTTGTATCTGCCGGGCCTCATAGCCGCGGCCAAAGCGGCTGCCTTCCATCCCGCGGACTTGCGCGTTCTGGGCCGCATTCTCCGCCTCCAGACGTTGCTGCCCGTTGACACTCAAATCGTTCATAAGCGCGCGCTCTTCCTGGCTCATTGAGCGCATGCGCATTTGTACCCGATTACGAAAAGCATCCGCATCAACCTCGCCTTTCTGACCTGCCTGCTGCCGTGCCTGCTGTTTTTCCTGCCGTGTTTGAGCCAGGCGCTCCTGCGCCAGCACGCTGCCTGCATCCAGAAGCCCCAGGCTGATCGCGCTGATGCGTATGAATTGTTTGCTTGTCATCTACTCTCTCACCGTTGAATTAACCGCCAAAGGCGGAATTTAACTCAAGTCGCTCGTTGCATGTTGTGCATCATGAGCCCCGGTCGTTTCAAAATCATTTCGTGCCGGTATGGGAATGTAACAGTGTGTTACAGAGTGCATAGACGCATGGCGCAGCCCACCACGATTTTGTATAGTGCAGACATGGAAAACATTAAAGAGCACATCCTGGTCGTTGATGACGACCCCGGCCTGCGCGAACTGCTGCAGCAATATCTGACGGAACAGGGCTACGAGGTTGCCGCCGTCAACGATGGCACCGCGATGGAGCTGCATCTGGCGCAACAGCCCGCGGACCTGGTGATTCTGGACCTGATGCTGCCGGGAGAAGACGGCCTGACCCTGGCACGCAAGCTGCGAGCACAGGGCGCTCAACCCATCATCATGCTGTCGGCGCGTGGCGAGGATATCGACCGCATTATCGGACTGGAGGTGGGCGCGGACGATTACCTCGCCAAGCCCTTCAATCCGCGCGAGTTGCTGGCACGCATCCGCGCCGTGCTGCGGCGCAAGGAAGGCATCAAGCCCGAGGCCGAAGAACCTGCCAGCGGAATTTTCAGCTTCGGCCCCTATCGGCTGGACGTCAACGCCCACCAGTTGGCGCTCAACGAAGAGGAAGTTGCGCTCACCACCGGGGAGTTCAACCTGCTGCGGATTTTTGTCGAGCATCCCAACCGCGTCCTGAGCCGGGATCTGCTGATGGACCTGATCAAGGGTTACGAACGCACGCCCTTCGACCGCAGCATCGATGTCCGGGTGACGCGGCTGCGGCGCAAGATCGAGGAAGACCCGGCTGCCCCGGTCTATATCCGCACTGTATGGGGAGAAGGTTATCTGTTTTCCCCGCAGGGCAAGGCATCCTGATGCCCGCTGGCATTTCCTGGATCAAGCGCCGCAGCCTGTTCCGCAGCACAGCCGCCACCGTCGCCACCGCCCTGATCGTATTCCAGCTGATCTCCCTGGGCGCAGCCTCGTATTACGTCATGCTACCCATCGCCAAGCGTTCCGCGGATGACCTGGCCTCGCTCATGGTGTTATCCGCCCAGACCTGGGTGGAATTGCCGCCGCAGACCCGCGAGGATTTCGAAATCGAGCTGGCTCAGCGCCACAATCTCTGGCTGTTCCGTGCCACCACCCCCCTGCCGGAAGTCAGCCATGACTTCCTCCCCTATCTGGCGTTGCTGGAGAACGCGCTTGAAGCACGCACCGGAGAAGCGATCGAGGTCAAGACCACGCAATGGGAACAACAGTGGTTCTGGGTCGAGATCCCCAGCGGTGGTTACCTGCTCCGCATCGGCTTTCCCAAGGAGCACCTCGGTATTCGCCCTCCACTGGCCGTGTTGCTGATACTGGCCGCGACCGTTGCGCTCACCCTGATCACTGCCGTCATCCTGGCACGGCGCATCACCCGTCCGCTGGCGCGGCTCTCCGAAGCAGCCACGCGCATCGGCCAGGGCAACACCCCGGAAAGCCTGCCTGAAACCGGCCCTGAAGAACTCGCCAGCCTGGCCCGGACCTTCAATCGCATGGCGTTCCAGGTCAAGGAACTGCTGGCCAACCGTACCACCCTGCTGGCGGGCGTTTCCCATGACCTGCGCACGCCGCTGGCGCGCATGCGCCTGGCGCTGGAAATGCTGCCCGAGGACAGCGATCCGAAAAACATCGACCGGCTGCGCCGCGACATGGAAGAAATGAACCGCCTCATCGGCGAGTTCCTGGCGCTCAGCCGTGGTCTGGAAAAGGAAGCGGAACAGGAGATCGATCTCAGCCAGCTGCTGCAGGAACTGGCGGACCACGCCAGGAATGAAGGCACCGAGGTGGAATGGCAAGCGCAGGCAGCGTGCCTGCGCCCGGCCGGCCCCATGGCATTGCGCCGCATCCTCGGCAACCTGGTCGGCAATGCCGTGCGCTATGGCGCGGGGAAACCCATCACGCTAATCTGCGAATGCCATCCCCAGGCCAGCGTGATCCAGGTGCTCGACCGCGGGCCGGGCATCCCGCCCGAACAACTGGAAAGCGTATTCCGCCCCTTCTACCGCCTGGAATCCTCGCGCAGCGTCACCACCGGCGGCAGCGGCCTGGGGCTCGCCATCGCCCGCCAGCTGGCGGAAGCCAATGGCTGGAAAATCGAGCTGCTGGCGCGCGAAGGCGGCGGCACCGAGGCGCGGCTGACGCTTACCCGGTAAAAAAAGGGCTCCTCGCCGCCGGGGAGCCCTTCACCCTTCAGTCAGCTCAGAAGCTGTTATTAACCCGGCCTTAAATTCGCGGGCAGGAGCGGCGCCAGCCCTCCCCTCCCGCAAAGGGGAGGGGAAACGATCGCCCCTTCCCCCGCTTGAGGGGGAAGGTTGGGAAGGAGGTTGGCCGCGATTGGCCTCTTGGATCGGCCCGGGACGGGCCTCCTGCACCCCCGGATATTTAAGGGCCAGGTTAATAATCAGTGCCGTCCCCGGCCACCGCCTTGACCCCCGCCCATGCCGCCGCCCTTGCCATATTGTCCGCCCGTTCCGGAACCGTCGCGCGCCATGGTGCCTTGTCCCTGGGCACTACCGCCCTGGCTATGGGAAGCCTGCATTTCGGCGCGTTGCTCAGGCGTCATGCTTGCCTGCTTCTCCGTGCGATAGGCCTCGCGCTCCTGCTGAGTCATGCTGGATTGCTTTTCAACACGATAAGCCTCGCGCTCCTGTTGGGTCATGCGGGAAGGATCTACCGTGACAGTTTCATCTGCAAAACTGGCTCCAGAGGCAGCAAGACCGAAAACCAATGCCGCGTTGTAAAAAAACTTTCTGTTATTCATCATTGACTCCTGTTGGTTTGGATAGATTGCCGGGATCAGGTCGTGTTCCTGATGCGGACATGATGAAGAGCAGGTGTTGCGCAGACATTTCCTTGACGCACCCGGTTGTAACAGTGTGTTACCGCATGCCCGGGCCTGCCGGGCTTAAAGTAAATCGGCTATCAGGAAATTACAGTTGAGATATGGCTGCGCACCCGCCCTGCCAGATCAGCAGCCAGGCAATCGAACTCCGTCACCCCTTCCATCCCCCTGAGCCAGGTCAGCTGGCGCTTCGCCAGCTGGCGGGTGGCGATGATCCCCAGCTCACGCAGTTCAGCGGCATTGCATTTGCCCTCCAGATGCTGCCACGCCTGGCGGTAGCCGACGCAGCGCATGGAGGGCAGGTCCGGCGTCAGCACATAGCGCTGCCTGAGAAATTCCAGCTCCCCGAGCAAACCCTGCTGCAGCATGGCGTCGAAGCGCTGGGCAATGCGCTCATGCAGCACCGCCCGGTCGCCCGGCAGCAATGCCAGTTGCAGCAGGCGATAGGGCAGTCCGGCCTGCGGTTCGTGCGCCAGCAGCTCTGACATTGCCGTGCCGCTGAGCAGACAGACTTCCAGCGCGCGCTGGATGCGTTGCGCATCGGCTGGCTGCAGTCGCGCCGCCGTCTCCGGGTCGAGGCGCGCCAGCTCCCGGTGCAGGGCCGGCCAGCCCTCCTGCCGCGCGCGCGCTTCGAGCTCCGCGCGCAGCGCCGGGTCGGCCTGCGGCAGATCGTTCAGCCCCTCGCGCAGCGCCTTGAAATACAGCATGGTGCCACCCACCAGCAAGGGTATGTTGCCGCGCGCCGTGATCTCCGCCATCAGGCGCAGCGCATCGCTGCGGAATTGCGCGGCCGAATAGCTCCGGGCCGGGTCGATGACGTCGATCAGATGGTGCGGGGCCACGGCCAGCGTGGCCGCATCGGGCTTGGCGGTGCCGATATTCATGTCGCGGTACACCAGCGCCGAATCCACGCTGATGATCTCCACCGGCAGGTGCTGCACCAGCTCCACCGCCACCCCGGTCTTGCCGCTGGCGGTAGGGCCCATGAGAAAAATGGCGGGGGGGTGTTGGCTCATTCAAAAAACTCAATTAACCACGGAGGACACGGAGAGCACGGAGAAAAAACTTTAGCTTGCACAATACCTGGCACTCTGCTCTTGGGTCCGTCCATAAAAAACCAAGATCGCTTTTCTCCGTGCTCTCCGTGTCCTCCGTGGTTTAGAGCAAAAGTTTTCAGCCTCATTTGCCGCGCATGAACAGCTGGTCCAGCTCCTGCATGGAAATTTCGCGCCAGGTGGGGCGGCCATGATTGCACTGGTCGGCGCGCTCGGTGGCTTCCATCTCGCGCAAGAGGGCGTTCATTTCCGGCACGCCGAGCCTGCGGTTGGCGCGCACCGAGGCGTGGCAGGCCATGGTGGCGAGCAGTTCGTTGCGGCGCTCGGTCACCACCCGGCTGGCGCCGTATTCGCGGACTTCCTTGAGCACGTCGCGCGCCAGCAGCACCGGGTCGGAGTCCTGCAACAGCACCGGCACCGCGCGCACCGCCAGCGTGGTGGGTGAAAGCACGGCCAGCTCGAAGCCCAGCTCGCAGGGCTTCCCGGCTTTCCCCGGCGGCGGCCACTTCGAGCTGCGTGGCGTGGAAGGACACCGGGATCAGCAGCGGCTGCGCGCTCATGGCATGCTGTTCCATCGCCACCTTGAGCCGCTCGTATGTGACCCGCTCGTGCGCCGCGTGCATATCCACAATGATCAGGCCGCGCACGCTCTGCGCCAGGATGTACACGCCATGCAGCTGGGCCAGGGCATAGCCCAGCGGCGGCACTTCCGGCTCGGGCTGTGCTTCGGGCGCGCTGAAGGCCGGCTCGGGGCGGGCAATCTGCCCGAACAGGGTGTGATAAAGATTGCTGCGCTCCTCCACGCCCAGGGACATGCGCGTCTGCGTGGCATAGGTGGGTGGCGGCGCATACCCGCTAGCCTGAGGAGCGGATGACGGCCCCGCCTGGCGCGCGGCAATGGGCGCCGCCAGCGCCTTGTTGAGCGCGTGGTAGATCAGCTGATGCACCGCGCGCGATTCGCGGAAGCGCACCTCGATCTTGCTGGGATGGACGTTGACATCCACCATTTCCGGCTCCAGTTCGATGAACAGCACGAAGGCCGGGTGACGGTCGTGGTGCAGGATGTCCTTGTAGGCTTCCCGAATCGCGTGAGAAACCAGCTTGTCGCGCACGAAGCGGCCATTGACATAGACATATTGCGCATCGCGGCTGCCGCGGGTAAAACCCGGCAGTCCCGCCAGGCCGTGCAGGCGCAGTCCGCCCGCGCGCTCATCCAGCTGCACCGACGCCGCTGCAAATTCTTCGCCCAGCACCGCCGCCGCGCGCTGCACCAGTCTCGATGGAGCCAGTTGCCAGATCTTGCGCCCGTTATGCTGCAGGCCAAAAGCCACATCGGGGCGGCTGATGGCCATGCGGCGCAGGGCTTCCTCGCAGTGCGCGTACTCGGTCGCCTCGGTCTTGAGGAATTTGCGCCGCGCCGGGGTGTTGAAATAGATATCCTGCATTTCCACCACCGTCCCGGCCTCCAGCGCTGCCGGCTGCAAACCGGAAAGATCGCCTCCGGCGGCCTCCATACGCCAGGCATGGCGCTCGCCCTGCCTGCGGCTGGTGAGCGCCAGGCGCGAAATCGCCGCGATGCTGGCCAGCGCCTCGCCGCGGAATCCCAGGCTCTTCTCGCTTTCCAGATCATCGAGGCTGGCGATCTTGCTGGTGGCGTGGCGCGACAGCGCCAGACGCAGCTCGTCGCGCGTGATGCCGGCACCATTGTCCGCGACGCGCAGGGATTTCACCCCGCCCTGCTGCAATAGCACCGAAATCTCGCCGCTACCCGCATCCAGGCTGTTTTCCAGCAGCTCCTTGAGGGCCGAGGCCGGGCGCTCGACCACCTCGCCGGCAGCGATCTGGTTGATGAGGAGGTCGGATAGAAGATGGATGGAAGACATGAGGGCGATATTATCGCACAGGGTGGGGGGAGTTCATTCTTTCCGGCATGAGCCTTGTCGCAGTTTTAAACCATGCAGCTTAGCCCGCATCAATACATGCCAAACGCCTGAATATTGGGATTTCCGGACAGGCCGCATGTGGTGAATATGGGACTTGGTGCGCTTCGCTGATTATTGATGGCCGGTGCAGGAGTGCTCGAGGGTGACGAAAAAAACAAAGCCCCCAACGTGTGGGGGCTTTGTCCGCAGAAGAATTCTGCTTCGGATTTCGAAAGCTTACGCTTACTTGATACCGAGCTTGCTCTTGATAGCGGCGATCACGGTATCGCTGGAAGTCGCAGTCACGGTCATGAGCATGCCTGCCTTCTCGTAGAAGCTGGCCAGCGGAGCAGTCTTCTGGTTGTACACATCGAGACGGTTACCGATAGCTTGTTCGGTTTCGTCGTCGCGCTGTACCACGGGGCCGCCGCACTTGTCGCACACGCCTTCGACTTTGGGCGGGGTGGATTTGACGTTGTAGATCGCATTGCACTTGGTGCAGGTGCGACGGGTCGTCAGGCGGTCCAGGATCACGTCGCGCGGCACGTCGATGTTCACCACGGCGTCGAGCTTCTCGCCCATATCGGCCAGCATCTTCGTCAACGCTTCAGCCTGGGGAATGGTGCGTGGAAAACCGTCGAGCAGATAACCATTCTTGCAATCGTCCTGTTTCAGGCGCTCGCTCATGATGCCCATGATGAGGTCGTCGGAAACCAGGTCGCCTGCTTTCATCGCAGCTTCGGCTTTCTTGCCGAGTTCGGTGCCGGCAGCCACGGCTGCGCGGAGGATATCACCAGTGGAAATCTGCACAGAACCGTCCAGCTGGGTGAGCAGCTTGGCCACAGTACCTTTGCCTGCGCCCGGGGCGCCAAGAAGAATCAATTTCATAAGTTTGCCTATCTATGGTTGGTTAAAGAATGGGTTGAGAAAATTCAGGCGATATGCTGACATAAAAACAGCCGCAGCACGACCCATTAAGCTGTTAAAAAATGTTGAACAATGACTTCTCTTGAAAACAAACGCAAGCTTGCAGAGCAAATCCGGATGTTAGCTTTGCAACACCTGCTAGCGAATTTCCACCTATTCCAGCTCCCCCACACCCGCCCGGCACCCAAACTGTCATGCGCAATGCGCATTCAATATTCACGGGCAGCGCCTGCTTAATACCTGAATAAAATGGGAATATGATTCATCCCATGGAATCCCTTGCCCCCACCATTCTGTTTGGCGCTTTCGACCGCCACAATGTTGGCGACCTGCTGTTTCCGCATATCACTGCGGCCCTGCTGCCTGGTAAAAACCTGATTTTCGCCGGCCTGGCGGAACGCGACATGCGCCCCTATGGCGGGCATCAGGTCAGGGCGCTGGCCCAGCTTGCCCTGGAGATGGGAAATCACCCGATAAATATTTTCCACGCTGGCGGCGAACTGCTCACCTGCGATGCCTGGCAGGCCGCAGTCATGCTGCAAGCGCCGGAGCAGGCGCAGGCCATCATCGCTCGCCTCGACGCCCATGCAGCGGAAAAGCAGAAATGGGCACAGGGCATGCTGGGAATCGGCGTCCTTGCGCCTTATGCCGTTGCAAGGCGGCTTTTTCCCGGCGTGGCCAGCGTGATTTACAACGGTGTCGGCGGAATCGATCTGGCCAGCCGTGATGCGCCTTTCCGTGCGGAAGTTGCGGCCAAGCTGAAAGAAGCTGACCAGGTCGGAGTGCGTGACAAGGTCACGCTTTCCGGTCTCGCTGCAGCAGGCATAGAGGCCCGCCTCATGCCCGACCCGGCGGTCATGGTGGCCGGGCTGTTCGGCGAGGAAATCCGCCGCCATGCCCGTGCAGGCGAGACTGCGCGGATTCTCGACTCACTGCCGCAAGGCTATATCGCGGTGCAGTTCAGCGCCGAATTCGGCGATGACGCCACTCTTTCGGAGATCGCCGCCCAGCTGGACCAGATCAGCCATGAAAGCGGGCTGGGCGTGGTGTTTTTCCGTGCCGGCGCAGCGCCCTGGCATGACGAGCTGGTCTGCTACCAGCGCTGCGCAGCCCGCATGCGCTCCAGCGCCGTACAAATATTCACCTCGCTCCAGTTGTGGGACATCTGCGCCCTCATCGCCCACAGCCGCGCCTATTGCGGCAGCAGCCTGCACGGCAGGATCGTCGCCATGGCATTCGCCCTGCCGCGCGTCAACCTGCGTCATCCGGCTGAAACCAGCCCGCAAACCAAGCAGGCAGCCTACGCCAGCACCTGGGAAATGCCGGGCATGCCCGGCACGGTTGCAGTGCCGGGCATTGGCCAGGGCCTCGGCGCGGCCATGGCGGCAGACCCGGCTGCGCTAAAGCGCACGGCCAGCACGCTGGCAACCCGCTACCGGATGGAATTCGAGGCCATCCGCGCCAGGCTGGGGTAGTCCCAAAATACGGCCTCTTGCGCAAGGCCGCCGCAAGACCCGGCATGCCCGGCTGGCAGGCCAACATCATCAACGGAATGGCAGACCTTTCCGAGCAAACCGGCAAGATCATGGCCCCGGTAATGAAGCAACTGACCGATCTGTGGGAGGCCCTGAAAAAGTGGCTCAAGGAGCACCGGGACGCGGTGATATCCGGCTTGCTCTCGTTCGCCCTGCTCGCCCTGCTCATCGCCCTGTGGTTGCTGCTGCGCGAGGCCAGGGCCGGCACCTGGCTGCGCACCCGCTTCGATTATCTGCGCTATGGCATGCTGGGTTTCCACGCTGGTGGCGCACACGGCGCCCGGCAACTGTATGCCGCCATGGAGCGCGTTTTCGCCCTCGGCGACATGCCCCGTGGCCGCTCCGACACCACCCGAGAATACCTCGCCCATTTGTGCGCCCTGCTCGACGACCTGCGCCCGGAGCTCGGCGATTTGACCCGTCTGTTCGAGGATGCGCGCTACGGTGCCACCCCGCCCGATGCAACGCAACTGGAAAACATGCGCAAGCTGTATCGGCAAATTTATCAGCAGGCCTGGTAACCCCCTACCGTTACAGCTGACTGACGAATGCATGCAGGCTCAGGTCCCCCCGCCGCCATCGTAAACCCCCATGCTGGAGCGCTCGAGTTCCTGTTCATAAGTGTAGTGCTGTTCGCTGGCGGCCAGTTCAGCAGCTGACCGGCCGGTTCGCCCGTCCAGAATCAACAGCTCCCTGATTACCGCATTGGCGTCACTGATGGGAGGCACCATGAGCAGCATCAGCCGGTCGTAGAGGTCTTGGTCGATTTTGATCTGGATTTGGCCGCTCATGTCAGTCTCCTGTTGCTGTTTTAGATAATTCCAAACTACGCGCCAGGAGTGAATATACCTATGAGGGATTGACTGTATTTTTCTTTGGCAAAGCAGGTAAGAAACTGCCGCAGCCGGTGGCTTGGCGGCCACAAAAAAGGCGCCGCAGCGCCTTTTTTTAGTTGCTCACTTTCTGGCGCTGTTTGTGCTCAGAAAGCACGGCGCCGGGGAGTCGCAGCGGGGCGCCCCTCGATGTGACGGAAAGTGATCCGCCCATTGCTGATATCGTAAGGCGACAGTTCAATGGTGATCTTGTCGCCTGCAATAATTCGAATATGGTTCTTGCGCATCTTGCCAGCCGTATAAGCAACCAGCTTGTGGCCATTTTCAAGCGTAACGCGAAAACGTGAATCGGGCAGAACTTCGTCTACCACGCCATTCATTTCAATTAGTTCTTCTTTCGCCAATGGTTTGTCTCCAGAGAAAAATCGGAAAAACCCGGGAATACCGGGTTTTTCCGGTGAGATTGATCTCTCAATCCCAAGAGCGCTGTAATTTATTCAGCAGCGCGAATATTTGAGGCTTGTGGCCCTTTGGGGCCGGTCGTGGCATCGAAGCTCACGCGCTGATTTTCCTGCAGGGTTTTGAAGCCATCACCCTGGATTGCGGAAAAATGCACGAAAAGATCGTCACCACCACCATCGGGGGTCACAAAGCCAAAGCCTTTTGCATCGTTGAACCATTTGACAGTACCTGTTGCCATGTCTTGATATCCTTAATAAACGTAAATAAAAGGGGAATGCCCTTGAAGGCGAAGACCAAGACAGCGGGATGATGAAGGAAGAAATACCTGAGAATTCGGGGCACTGAATCAAACAGCAACGACACGACTTGAAGATCGCAGGCGCGAACTATGCGCTTAATTCCATGGATATGCAAATTTAAAAAAGTGCCGGCCCAAAGCTACTGACAACAACTCTGGATCAAAAAAGCCGCACGATCCAAACCGGATCATGCGGCCCGCAAACCAAACAAGGTCAAGTCAAGCTACGGGATAACTTTTCCTGCGCCGCAAAGCCGCCAGGCCAGCAAGGCCAACCGCCATGAGTGCGAGACTTGCCGGTTCCGGAACATGCACCTGTTCGACCCCGCCGACGCTAAAATCGTCAAATCCGAAGTAGTCCGTTCCCCCTGCCGTATTGCCGAAAGTCAAGCTCGTAAAGGTGTTCACCGTATCGATGATGCCCCAGTACAGCACCCCGCCGCCTGAGCCATAAATCGTGTTGGGGATATTGTATGTCTCGGTGCTGCCGCCGCCCAGTGTTGCCGTCACCTGGCCGCCATAATCCCCGATATCAATTCCATAGAAGCCGAAGGCCGCCACTGGCGCGCTAAACACGATGGTGAATACCCCGCTGCCTTCCCAGTAGTTGACGCCGCTGATGGGATAACGACCGACACCGTTAGTGCCGCTTAGCACGGTGTTAACAGAGCCAGTTCCTCCAAGAGTAGCGGTACCGAAGCCTGGGAAACTAATGGCCAAAGGCCCGGAAGTGCCATCCGCAAACGTTTCCAGCGATTCCGTTCCAACGCCAACCAGTTGGCTGAAAAAGCTGGCGCGAGCCGCGTCAGCATTGGGATGAAATGCCAGGGGCGTCCCTTCATCCACGCCAAGATCTTCCCCGAAATACACCGTGTGCGTGGCGTTTGCAGAAATCGCCGCCAACGACAGACTTGCACCGAGTGCCGCGGCTAAAAGTTTTGTTTTCATTATTATCTCCTCACCAGGTTTAATGCCGAATGGGGCCAGACACGATTTTTAATTTCCCTATCGTTCTGCCTTTATTCACTGCCAAGCATCACCCATGCCAGAAAAAAAGATTAAACATTAATTACATTTAATTACAGTATGTTACGCACATCAGGCAAAGCCTTCGTGAGCTCACATAAAAAACACTCAAGCCACACTGTAAAAATTTTCGACATTCAGATGCCATGTTTCCGGGCGCTCACCAAAGCCTCAACCAGCTCATCTGCATGCCGGTTACCGTGCCAGCCGATTGCCCATTCTGGCGGAAAACCCCTTGCTGCGGCCACGACACATGCAATCCGGATAATCGGATTTGCGCTCTGAACGAATGTCATCAAGAATAGCAGCCAGCACTCACAATTTTCCAAAGGAGTTCACGATGGCGAGCCAGTCTGAAATCACCAACATGGCGTTATTCTGCGATTTCGAGAATATCGCGCTGGGTGTTCGCGACGCCAAGTACGCGCAGTTCGATATCAAGAAGGTGCTGGAACGCCTGCTGCTCAAGGGCAGCATCGTGGTCAAGAAAGCCTATTGCGACTGGGATCGCTACAAGGAATTCAAGGCCACCATGCATGAGGCGGCCTTCGAACTGATCGAAATCCCGCATGTGCGCCAGTCGGGCAAGAACTCGGCCGACATCCGCATGGTTGTTGACGCACTCGATCTTTGCTATACCAAGGCCCACGTGGACACCTTTGTCATCATCAGCGGCGATTCGGATTTCTCGCCGCTGGTGTCCAAGCTGCGTGAAAACAACAAGCATGTAATCGGCATCGGCGTGAAGGATTCGACCTCGGACCTGTTGAGTGCCAATTGCGACGAGTTTATTTTTTACGACGACCTGGTGCGCGAGCAGGAGAGCAAAAAGAAAAAGAAACAGAGCGCCGCCAAGACCCCAGCCAAATCAGCAGCCGGAGAGGCGAAGCCCACCGAAGCAAAACGGGAGGAAAACAAGCGCCAGGAAGCGCTGGATTTCCTGGTTGAAACAGTTGAAGGGCTGATCTCGGAACGCGGATCGGATGAAAAAATCTGGGGCTCGCTGGTCAAGACCACCATGCAACGGCGCAGGCCCGGCTTTACCGAGTCATTCTATGGCTTCCGCTCATTCAAGGATCTGGTTGAGGGCGCGCAGAAACAGGGACTTCTCGTGCTGATGCGTGACGAAAAATCCGGCCAGTACACCATTCGCCTTCCGGAGACCGAAGCATGAACGGCTAGCAGCCTGCCGGACTTGAAGAATCGAAGCGAAAATTTGGCTGGGCGAAGACAGATTTTGTTGGTTTTGCCGGGCAATAGTCATTCTATTGCCCAAAAAAGCGGCGAAATATGGATCGTCCAGGCGAATTTGCAGCCGATTTCCTTTAAGTCCGACAGGCTGCTAGGGAACCGCATTGATTTTCTGGCCCGGGGCAAGACGCCTTCCGATGAATCCTGACCCGTTATTCCGTGCGAAAAAATAATTTTTTCACGGGCACGCATTCAAGCTGATTTCAAACTAAAATCTTATACAGATCAATTTATTGCTTGATCAGGGCGATACTGTATTCATGATTTTTCCAGCCTCACTTTCTGCCCTGGTTCATCATAATAAGCCATGTTAATCCGCACAAAAAGGGGAGGTGTTTCATGACAAATTCACACCCCCCTTTTTCCGCTGATCAGCACCTCACGCCCGGCCTGAAACTTGTACGGGCACTGGTGGTGGATGACGTTGAGCTCAACAGGGACATATTCAGGATACATTTGGAGTGTGCCGCGCAACATATCGACGAAGCCGCGGATGGATTTGCCGCATTGAATCTGTTCAAGCGGTATCGCTACGATGCCGTGCTGCTGGACATTGAAATGCCCGGGCTTGACGGCTATGACACCATGGCCGGGATGCGAAAATGGGAGCAGGAGCAGCTTCTACCCGGAACCCTGATTCTGGTCGTCACCTCCAGCGACTTTCCCGGGGACAGGCAACGCATTCTGGATGCCGGCGCCAGCGCTTATCTGGCAAAACCGCTGAAGCAAAAAGACCTGATGAATGCATTGCAACTGCTTCAGCCTGCTGAACCGGCTCCACACCCTCTGGCAAACCTGTTTCCAAAAATGTTTGCCTACGCTGACGCCATGCTGCGAGAACTGGAAACTTCCGGCGAACCCGAAGCCATTTCAAAAAAGCTGCATCAATTGCGCGGCATGATGGCTGTTTATGGTTTTGAGGATTTTGCCGAGCGTTTAAGGCAAATACACGCCGGGATGCAACAAGAAGGAATGCCGAAAAAACCTGTATTTGAGCAGTTGCGCAAAGAGCTGCATGATCTGAAAAGGAACCACTGAACAAGAGGCCGTTGTCCCAAGGGGATTCCGATTCGGGCCTTCCGGAATTGCCTCCACGTAATATCGTCCGGCAGGCATTAAGAAAAGCAAAAGAGAAGTGACGACAAGGGAATGAAGAGAAACATGAAGATACTTACCCCAGTGATGCCGTTTCTTGGGCTATTCCTTGCGTTAACCGCCCATGCCGATACCGGTTCAGGAATGGATCAATTGCTGTCATTAAGCCTGGAAGAGCTGACAAGGACCAAAATCAAGATATCCACCAATACGGAACAGGCGCTTGCCAAGGCGCCGTCCGTGGTCTCGGTCATCATGGCGGAAGACATCAGGGCCACCGGCGCGACCAATCTCACGGAGATCCTGCAAACCGTACCCGGCATTTACATCAGGGCCAACCTGTTCGGGTTCAGGCCACAGGTGACAATGCGCGGCGCCGCCCCCACTCACACCCTGCTGATGGTGAACGGCTCACCCGTAAAAGACCTGGCGTGGTCTTCCAGCATTTTCTGGAAAGGCCTGACGACGAGCATGATCGAACGGGTTGAAATCATCCGCGGCCCCGGCTCCGCCCTGTTCGGCTCGGACGCCTCGGCTGGCGTGATCAATGTCATCACCAAAACCGCGGGGAAAATCACGCAATCCGAAGCTGGCGTGCGTGCAGGCAGTTTCGACACGCGGGCGGGCTGGGTGCAGCACGGCGGGGAATGGAACGGTTTTGATATCGGCTTTACGGCTGAACAGTCGCACACCGATGGCCACAACCCGTATATTGCAGTGGATGGCCAGACAGCCAGGGACAATGCCTTTGGCACCCGGATATCTTACGCTCCAGGCCACGCCCGCTACGGCTGGGACGGCACGGATATCCGTTTCTCCATGGCCAGGGGCAACTGGCGCCTGCTTGCCGACCATTTGCGCCACAGCAATGTGGAGATCGGGCTGACGGGCGCCTCCGTACTGGATCCGCTGACCCGCGGAAGCGACAGCCGGTCCAGCATCGCGCTGTTTTACAACAATGATGAGTTCACCCAGGACTGGAGCCTGAATACTGAACTTCGTTATTTCCACCTCGACTACACTTCAGGCGACGGGTTTCAGGAGTACCCGGCGGGCTATACCGACGCTACAGGCACCTATCCAGACGGCTTTATCAATCAGATGAGATCTGCTGAACGCGGCTTTGCTGTTGAGGGCAGCGGCCTGTATACCGGCCTGAAGACGCATGCCATCCGCCTGGGCGGAGGATACAACTCGGAAAATCTGTATTTTGTCGAACAATTCATCAATCTGGGAACGGGGCCTGACGGAAACCCGCTTCCGGCTGGCGGGCCGCTGGTCAATGTCTCGGACTCCCCCTATGCCTTTGCGCCGGAAAAGACCCGCCGGATACATTACCTGTTTCTCCAGGACATATGGACCCTCGCACAGAACGTGGAACTGACTGCCGGGGCGCGTTATGACCATTACTCCGACTTCGGCGGCTCGCTGAATCCGCGCCTGGCCCTGGTCTGGCAGAGCACGGACAGGCTCACGACGAAGCTGTTGTACGGCGAGGCGTTCCGGGCGCCCTCCTATCTGGAGCTTTTCGCCCTGACCGCTGCCTCCAGACCCAATCCCGATCTCGCTCCGGAAAAAACCCAGACCTGGGACCTGTCATTTTCCTACCTGGCTTCGAAGGACTTGAAGCTGGGCCTGGGCTTTTACCAGTTCGAACAGTCCGATCTCATCACCACCGATCCGTCAAAACAATACCAGTACCAGAACATGGGCAGCAACACGTCTCGCGGTGTTGAACTGGAGGCCATGTGGCAAGCAACCAAGACCCTGAGGGTTTCCGGCAACCTGACCAGCCGCAATGACAGCAATTCTCCATTCAACACCGTACCCAAACAAACCGCCTACCTTCGCACGGACTGGGCGTTCCTGCCTCATTGGAACTGGAACATGCAGGCCAACTGGATCGGCAATCGCCCGCTTCCTGCCGGTGACTCACGTTCGCCAATAGACGCGTATACCCTGGTGGATACCACGCTTCGTTATTCCCGCCGCCGGGACTGGGAGTTTGCCGCATCCATGCGCAATCTGTTTGACGTGGATGCGCGGGAATATTCCAGCAGATCTCTCCCCGGCAATCTGCCGCTGCCCGGGCGAAGTTTCCATGCAGAAATACGCTACAGGTTTTAGCCATGGCCATCGCAGGCAACACCCCACAAAAATGATGATAGCATTGCGCAATGAGAAACGAAAAACCCTGCCCCAACGGGATATGGAATCCTGATTGCCGCGCGCCTTCCCCGCTGACCCGCATTCCATGCCGCGCACCTGGCCGGTCAGGATGATGCTTGTTCTGATGAGCTTCTTCGGCAGGCACCGCCTTGCCCATGCTCTCCTGCTTTTGGCTGCGCTGGCCTGCCAGCCGGCCACGGCACAGAACATGCCGAACGAGCAATCCTTGCGTGCGGCGATGGTTTTCAATTTCCTCAAGTTCACCGAGTTCCCGCCTGAAGCAATCGCCAACACCCAGCAGATACGCCTGTGTATCGCAGTCGGGGACCCACGGCAGGCAGCAGCCCTGGCCGAACTTTCCGGCCGCAAGGTATTGAGCCGCGAACTGGTTGTTGCCAACCTCGCCGGACGGGGCGATGGCTGCCATGTGCTTTATGTCGATTCGAGCCAGCGGTGGCATGCGGCAATCGAGCAACGCGCCCTTCCCCGCACACTCACGATCAGCGCCTATCCGGGCTTCGCGCGGGACGGCGGGATGATCGAAATTGCCCTGCGGGAAGACGGCACCCGGTTTGACATCAACCTGGCGGAAGGGCGGCGCGCCGGCTTCCGCTTCTCACCCCAGTTGTTGCTCCTGGCGCGCCATGTCCATGAATAAGCTGCCGCGCACCGGTTCGATCCTCGATCGCCGGTCGATCCGCTATCCCTTTGTCCGGCTGATCCTCGCGGCTGCCTTTTTTGGTATCGGCCTGGCGCTCCTCACTGACGCCGCGCTCACGCTCGACAACCAGCGCAGGGATATGCAGCGCACCTTGACCGCCGCCGCCAATGCGGCCGGCACTGCCGCCAGCGCGGCGGTCGCCTTCCGCGATGCCAAGGCCGCGCACGAGGTTCTGAGGATGTTCGAGGCTTACCCGGAGATCCAGGCCGCCGCGCTCTACCTGGACGAGGGTCCCCGCCTGGCCAGCTACGGTATCCACAAGCTGCTTCCTCCGGATGCGCATGCCATCGTACCCTCCACAGCGGATATCGTGCCGCTGGCGAACACGGTCACGCTGCATTTGCCCATTCTGGTCGACGATTCTCTCATCGGCTCCGTCTACCTTCAGGCGCGTCTCGACGACTTTTGGCACGCCTACCTCGGCACAATTGCGACGACCTTCTTCGCCGGCCTCAGTGCCGGGATTCTGGCCCTGATCCTGGCCTTGCGCTTTCTCAACCGCATCATTTTGCCAGTCCGCCAACTGGCGGAAGCAGCGAACGATGCACGCTTGCAGCAGGATTTCATTCCGCGCGCGATTCCCGCCGAGGACAATGAGATCGGCGATCTGGTTGGCAACTTCAACGCCCTGCTGGTGGAGATCGAGGCTGGCAGGCGGTCTCTGCAGACCCACCAGGACGAACTGGAGCGTCTGGTGGCACAACGCACTGATGAGCTTTCCCGGGCAAACCGCGAACTGGTCGTTGCCAAGGAGGCCGCCGAGACTGCAACACAAGCCAAGAGCGACTTCCTCGCCAACATGAGCCACGAGATCCGCACGCCGATGAATGCAATCATCGGAATGACGCAACTGGCGTTACGCACCGGGCTCGATCCCAAACAGCGCAACTACCTCGAAAAAGCCGATGCCGCCGCCCATGGCCTGCTTGAAATCATCAACGACATCCTGGATTTCTCCAAGGTCGAAGCAGGCAAGATGGAGCTGGAACAAGCCGATTTCAGCCTCGAGCAGGTGATACAGCATGTGACCACCATCACCGCCACAAAAGCGCAGGAAAAAGCCCTCGAGCTGCGCTTCGATATCAGCCGTGACGTCCCGGGCACGCTGACCGGCGATGCCTTGCGCCTGGGGCAAGTCCTGATCAACCTGATTCACAACGCCATCAAGTTCACCGAGCGGGGCAGTATCACTCTTGCCATTCATCGCATCTCCGTCGATTCGGGGCGCGTGCGCCTGCATTTCGCTGTCACCGATACCGGGATAGGCTTGAGCGAAGAACAGCAGCAGCACCTTTTCAGCCCTTTTACCCAAGCCGATAACTCGACTACCCGGAAATACGGCGGCACCGGCCTGGGACTGACCATCAGCAAGCGCCTGGTCTCGATGATGGAGGGCGAAATCAGCGTGGCAAGCACGCCCGGCATCGGCAGCACGTTCTTCTTCAGCGCCACTTTCGGGATACCAGCCGGGCCGCATGGCACGCCGGAAGAACCCCGCTTGCAGAGCCTCGCCCTGGGTGGCGAACAAGGCCTGCGCGGCGCATATCTGCTGCTGGTCGAGGATAACGAGGTCAACCGGGAATTGACGCTGGCAATTCTCGGCAACGCGGGCATTCGCGCCGATGTCGCCGTGAATGGGGCAGAGGCGGTGGAAATGATCAGCCGCACCGGCTACGATGGCGTGCTGATGGATTGCCAGATGCCGGTCATGGACGGCTACGAAGCCACCCGGAGAATTCGTGCCGGTGCGCGCCATGCCGGCATACCCATTATCGCCATGACTGCAAACGCCCTGCTCGGCGACAGGGAAAAGTGCATCGCCAGCGGCATGAACGAGCAAATCACCAAGCCGGTCAATGTCAGACAGTTATTTCTGGTTCTGGCGCGCTGGGTGAAACCGCAATCGCCGCGAAACGACAAGAAGGATGTGGGTGCAGCGCTTTCTGAAGCCGGTGTGCCACGGCTTGCCGGCGTGAACACGGATGAGGCCATGGAATGCATCAACGGCAATGTTGCGCTTTACCGCAAGATACTGACCTTGTTCCGGGAAAAACAGGCTGATGCGGTTGCGCACATCCGCGCAGCATATCTTTCGGGCGATCACGAAGCCGCGGCACGTCTGGCACATACGCTCAGGGGCTTGGCCGCCAACATCGGCGCGGGGGATCTGGTCAAAAAAATCAGGGAATTCGAAGTGGCTCTACGCAACGGGCAGGATGAATTGGCCGTAACCTGGCTGAAAGAGGTGGACCTCGCCCAGCAGGCTTTGCTGGGCGAAATCGAACGTGCCATGCCATTTGAAGCATAAACTTGAAAACCGCATTTCACCGCCTCTGGGGGTGCGGTGCCGCGAATGTATCCTTGCGTAATGCAAGCCCGTGAAGTCCGCTGTCCGCCCCAAAAAACTCACGCATCAGAAAATCCTCAAGGCCCGCGTTATCTTCCATGCGGGCGGACATGACAATCGAGCGGCCAAGGCGCTGCGACTCCCAATTAAAATCCCCTTTGTAATATCTGCGAATCAATTCAATCATGCTGCGCACCATGGCGCGCTCCACATCACCCTCCGGACCGGCATCGACTTCAATCACTTCGCGCCGGGCATTGCTGGCATCGCCAGCCCAGCCGCGAAATGAAAACTTGCCCGTCCGGACACTCATGCTGATGATTTGAAACACGCCGTTCGTGCCCTGTGGCTGGAGATTGCGCTTGATATTCGCCATCCGGATTTCATCAGCCGATGGCCCGCGCTCCCGCGCCGTTTCCGCCGCGTTTTCCCGTGCGGCAGCGCTTTCGGCGGCATGGCGGCGCGCCTTGGCCGCATTGACGTAGGACATCATGTCGGTGGGCGGCGCCAGGTCTGATGCGGGCTCCGGGCTTGCCGGAGGCTCCGGCATCGCAGGCCTGCTTTCCGGCATGGCGGCGCGGGGTGGCGCATCACGGCGAGGCTGGATCCTGGCTTTGCTTTTTTTGGCCACGGCTTTGGGCTGCGCATCCGGGCTTCTGGCTGGCGCTGCTTCGGGCAATTCCACAAAGCTTGCCTCTATCGGCGCTGACGATGATACATCGACCTCGGGAGAGCTCAGGAAATGAGCAAAACCCCAAACAAGCAGCAACCAGATGATTGCCGCCAGCGGCATTGGCCACCAGATCCGGATTTCCCTGGAATGCAAGGCGGAGAGGCTTGCAGCCTCACTCATGCTTGACCGCGATCAGGAAATTCCTGGCCCCGGCCGCGCGTGCCTGCAACATGGCCTGCACCACGATGCCCTGCGGCGCCGCATTATCCGCCGACACGATGACGCTGGTCTG
>Ga0172380_10000766_pt1 | contig 58716 bp, 52 predicted proteins | sample Leawe162metaG_FD_119747 | JGI IMG/M metagenome (GOLD analysis project Ga0172380, IMG submission 119747) | Leachate microbial communities from a municipal landfill in Southern Ontario, Canada - Leachate well 162 metaG | ecosystem: Engineered > Solid waste > Landfill > Unclassified | place... | reverse complement strand
CTGCTGGCATGAGATCGACCTCGATACCGCCACCTGGATCATCCCCGGCGAGCGTGACCGGGCGCGCGGCCTGCTGGGCATGAAGATGAAGCGGGCCCACACAATCCCTCTGCCCCGTCAGGCAGTGAAGATCTTCCGCGACCTGCATGCCTACTCCGGGGACCGGGATCTGGTATTCCCGAACCGCAACGACCCGACCCGCCCTATCAGCGACGGCACGATAAACAGCGCGCTGCGGGCGATGGGTTACGTCACCGAACAGGTTAGCGGGCACGGCTTCCGGGCGACAGCTGCATCAGCGCTGGCGGAGATGGGGTTTCGCAAGGAAGTTATTGACCGCCAGCTCAGCCATCAGGAAAAGGACCAAGTAATGGGCGCCTATGTGCACCAAGCGGAGTACCTGGAAGAGCGCCGCGCCATGCTGCAGCAGTGGGCGGATTACCTGGACAACCTGCAGGCAGGGGGCAACGTGGTGCCCATGAAAAAAGCAAGAGCGCGGGGGAAGCGATGAGTCACGATGGGAACAGTGGGAACAGTGGGAACATGGGCAAGGAACCCTTGGAAATGCTCTATATAGATGTTCCCAGTAAACACTATATCTACTGGGAACATGTTCCCACTTCCCGCGCTCTTCGCCACCCCGGCGCCGGTTCTTTCGCTCTTTCGCCTGCCCCCTTCCATCTGTGGCGCGAAAGATTCCTGCCGGCGCCACCCCGGCTGACTGGTGGTACATCACGTGGAGGAATTCATGGATAGCCCTTTTGAGTACGTCGAATGCCCTTGGGGTGATTTGATTTATGGCACCAAGGCGCAGCTTCAGCAAATTGGTATCGGTATTGGTCTTGCATTCCCCGGCGATGTGGGCGGCCCGAAGCGCAAAATGACGACATTTGACCCACGCGGCTTCAAGTGTTCAGTTACGCTCAATCACTGTGGTGAAGTGACAGTTTTTTCTGTGAGCATCCCGTTCCCCGGTAGAGAAGAGCAGCCAACTGGGTGCGGCGACTGGGTGACATTTGCACTTGGCGTTCAACGTAGGGAGTGCTCGTGGGCTGACGAATACAAAGGAGAGGAATGCGCGCTTGTCGCGGCGGGGCTGGTGCCTTCCGGTTGGTTTCCGGGGCGCCCTGGCATGCGCAAAGTTTGCGTAACGATTCTTCCAGACGGTTCCCTGCCCATTGGGGTGCCAACATCGCCTTGTACCGCAGCGCGCACGGCTGGTGCTAAGTGCATAAAGAGAAGTTCAGAGTCGGAATTTTGCGTCAGCGTCAAACTGCCCAACGATATCGCGCATGCTCGCAGCGCTGCAGTCCGTCGTGAGCACATAGCTTGGGAATTGAGGATGGCGGCCCTTCTGCGCCCACCAAGGATAGACGGGCCTCTCCGTGCAGCCATAATTCGGGCTGCAGCAGATCGGGGAGCCGGGCTGCAGCTGGTGTGGTCAAAACCCCGATTCGTGCCGGCCTTTGTCCTACCGCCTCAAGGGCCATATGGCCGCTAGGCGATTTGGCCGCGAAGCTTTTGCATCAGGGCGTGATGCAACTACATTCCCAGCCGATGCAGGCAGGGCTGTGGATAACTCGGCATAATCCGGGCAGTGTGCGGCTGCCTATTTTTTGTGCAAAACGAGAAACGGACGGAAAGCCTTGCGCAGTGTAGTTTTATGCCATTTTGGCACAATAGTTATGCACAACGAGACGCGCGCATAACGGGCATTATGTCAAATTCGGCACACCCAATATGCAATGCTAAAATTATTTTGCACAATTCAATTTTTGTCCTATGATCCTTCCATTCTCGCGCGCGCGAGACAAACCAATGAGGCAACGATGACGGGTGAAGAATTCAAGCAGGCGCTGGATGGTCTGGGGTGGAAGCAATCTGATTTTTGCCGCAAGACGGGTATCCATCGCAATTCGGCGAGTGGCTGGGCCACCGAGGGGGCGCCCCAGTGGGCTGCGGAGTACCTACGCGCCATGCTGGCGATCAAAGGGCTGTACGCGGCCTTCATCCAGCCGCCACCCCGCGAACGTCAAAACACTTCCGCCGCTACGTCGCGCGATGAGATAGCCACGAACTAATCCATTGGATTACAATCGAACACAGTGCAAACCATCGCCGAAACTCCCGAATACATCCGCCGTGCCGAGAAGCTGCTAAGCGACGACGAGCGGCGGGATGTGCTGCAATATCTGGCAGCCCATCCCCGTGCCGGTGACCTCATGGAAGGCACGGGCGGGGTGCGCAAGCTACGCTGGGCGCGGGGCGGTCGTGGCAAAAGCGGTGGCGTACGGGTGATCTACTGCTTTCACAGCGACACCCTGCCGCTCTACCTGCTGACGCTCTTCGCGAAAAACGAGCGGGCGAACCTGAGCAAGGCGGAGCGCAACGCGCTGGCGGACCTGGTGGGCATTCTGTCGGCAACACGGAACAAGGAGTAAGAACTATGGGCAAGGCATTCGAGAGTATCAAGCAGGGGCTGCAGGAAGCCATTGCACACGCGCAAGGCGAGGCGAGCGCAGGCGTTCGGGTATATCGCCCCCACCCCGTTGACGTTAAAGCGCTGCGCAGTCGCGTAGCGATGACACAAGAACAGTTCGCCGCCCGCTTCGGTTTCTCGGTGGCGACACTGCGCCACTGGGAACGCGGCGACCGAGCCCCGCAAGGGCCGGCGCTGGTGCTGCTGAACGTGATTGAGAAGAACCCCAGTGCGGTGCTGAACGCGCTGGCAGCATAAGGGTTTCGCCGGGCCTAGGTTTGGCCGCCGAAAAGCCGGAAACCCTTGCCGGCTTGGCCCTGGCGAATTCATCAAGGGGCGCACGAAAGGGGTGCGAGATGGACGCGTTCGAAGACTTAGCGGCAGTTGGCGACATCGCCGAATTGGAACACATCACCAACCTGCTGGAAGAGGCGGCGAAAGATGGGTCTGGGCCGCTTGATGGTCTGACCGGTTGGGAATCCCATCTTGTGAAGCGGCTGGGGCATCAGGACGGGCAGTCAAAAAAGATCGTAGAGGCTGCCCACCCCGGCCTATATGCACGCACCTGGATTGCCGAAGTGTTTACGAGGCTGTACTCCACCCTAGATGCGGTTACCGAGAAGCCATATCAGCTTGCTGGCGAGCTGCAAGGCATTAAGCTCGATCTGCACAAGGTCCATATCGCTGCCCATGTCGTTTTTGACGACCGGCTGCGAAAAGAACTGATAGCAGATGCTACACGGGTCGGCAAAGCTGCGGGTGCAGCGGAAGCGAATAAAATTCGCAGCGAGCAAGCAGCGCGCGCAGTAGCGTTCCGCGAAGATCAGAGGGACCGCGCCGATTTTGCTGCATGGATTAAGCCCTTTGTCGCCGAAGGAAAGTCGGCACGTAATGTGACCGAATTGAAGACGTGGGATGGATACAGCATAGGCGCATGGTGCGAATACCCAGCCACTACAATCAAGAAATGGGCCTTGGCTGCCGGGCACCCAAAATTCAGGACTGGACGAGCGTCTAAAAGTAGTACCAAGCGCGGTAAATGATACTTTAGCGCTGACAGCACCTTATTTAGTGTAGGTCGTCTGCCCCATATTCGTTCTGCGCGCTGATGCGCTTTTACAGGACGAATGGACATGACTAACAACCCGCAGCAATCCTCCGGCACGGCCTCACCCGCCACCGTCGCCGCTCTCGAAAAAATCCCCGCAGCAGCTCGCCGCATGGGAATGTCAGTTAGCCAGTTCTATCGAACGGCGAAGCGTGACGGCCTGCGGATCATCAAGGTTTCCGAACGCTCCTCGGCAGTGCCGGAAGAAGATGTAATTGCGTGGATTCAGCGACGCGTTGCAGCTTCGCGGGGGGGCGCACGATGAGTACCGACAACTTTGACGAACAAGTGCTCGCGGCAATGGACAAGGCAAGCGAGCGGGGTTACACGTTGCAGACCTTCATCGAAACCGCTGCAACAATGATGAGCGATACACCTCAACAAGCTGTTGCTTTAGAGCGTGATCTGCGCAGAGACGGAAACTTGTTTGCCGCCCTGGTACTCGCTCAGGCAATCCTCGATGGTGCAGACGTATGCACCGCGCGCCTGGAGCGGATCGCCGACACGCTTGATGATCTGGTGGAAGCGATTGAGCGCACCACAGAAGGCGGCGAGGTGTCGGGATGCTGACCACTGACGAACTACTCGCTCACTACGCCGAGAAGGCCGGCGCCGATACAGCGCGCCTGTTGGAGCGTGCGATTGAAATCGTAGCTGCACAACTAGAAACGAGCTGTGAAGTAGCGCCAGCTGAAAGGCCGTGGGCACAGCACCGCTCCTTGGAGATCGCGGCGAAGCGCTACCCTGAACTGGTCGCGGCCGTGCTCAATGCCAACGCTAGACTCTACGTCGCCCAAATCGTAGCCATGAATCGGCGTGGAGCTGCTAGTGGTGGATAACCAGTGGATAAAGAAGGTTGCCGCCGCCGCCCTGGCGCAATTCGATGAAGCGATGCAGATCCTTGGCCTTGGCGGCGGCAAGCGGCAGGGCAAGGAATACCTGCCGCTAAATCCGAACCGATCCGACCAGACGCCCGGATCGTTTTCGATCAGCATCGATTCGGGCGCATGGATGGACGGCGCTACGGGAGATAAGGGCGGCGATCTGGTCTCGCTCGCGGCGTATGTGTGGGGCGTGAAGCAGGCGGAAGCCGGCCGGCGCCTCGCTGCACACTACGGGATTGCCGTGCCGGACGCACAGCAGCGTGCTACACGCGATCAAAACGGGGTGGGTAAGGTGGGTGTGGCGACCGCCCCGAAAAAATCGCCCGTAGCGAATGCACCAGCGGGTGACATGTGCGTGATTCCGGTACCGGACGATGCGCCGCCACCCCCGGCCGCACATCAGCGCCACGGGCGCCCGGTGAAGCGCTGGGCATACCGTGATCGAGACGGCCGAGTGTGCTTCTATCACGACCGCTACGAGCCGCAGGGCGAGCGCAAGCAGTTTGCCCCGCTCACCCTGTGGCGACCCTCTGCCGGCGCGCTGCGCTGGCAGTTCAAGGCGCCGCCCGCGCCGCGCCCGATCATGAATGCCGACCAGCTTGCCCAGCGCCCTGGCGTGCCAGTGCTGATCGTGGAAGGCGAGAAGGCTGCCGATGCAGCCGCGCTGCTGTGGCCCGGTGCCGTGGTGGTGTGTTGGCAAGGCGGCGCGCTGGCGGTGGAGCGTGCCGACTGGTGCCCGCTTGCCGGCCGTGACGTGGTGCTGTGGCCCGATGCTGACGAACCCGGCGCCGCATGCATGGAGAAGCTGGCGCGCATGCTGCAAGGGGGCGGGGTGGATCGTCTGCGCCGCATCGATCTGGGCCAACTTGCCCAGGTTGCCGGCCGCGATGGCGATGGTACGCCGACACTGGCGCCCGGTGAGCCGCTGGCCGTAGGTGACGACGCTGACGACCTGGTGAAGCGTGGCTGGGAAGCCGATCACTTTGACCTGATGCTCGCCCACCCCGGCTTCCTCATCGATGCCGAGGCGCCGCAGGCGCGCATGCCAGTCGATCAGGGTGAGCCGGCAAGTGGCGGCCAAAATGCTCATGGAATATTGGCTTCGCGTCGTTTTTCATTGGAAGGGAGCGGCGTCTATTTCATCGAACCGGAGAAGTCGCCGCGCTGGGTCTGCCCTCCGCTGGAAGTGGTTGCACTGGTCCGTGATCCGCATGGCGAGGGGTGGGGGAAGCTGGCTCTTTTCAAAGACCCTGACGGTGTGGAGAAGCGCCGCATTATCCCTGATGCCATGCTTTCGGGTGACGGCACGGAGCTGGAGCGCACGCTGCGTGGCGCTGGCCTCAAGGTGGCGCCGGCAGGCAAGGCGCTGCTGCGGCAATACCTGATTGAATCGGCGCCGGTAGCACGGGCACGTGTAACAGATTGCACCGGCTGGCACGATTGCAGCGATGGAGGTGTGGCATTCGTTATGCCCTCTCATGCCTTCGGTACAAGCGCCGAAGAGTGGCTATTCCAGACAGACGCGCCGGGGGCGCATGCCTTCGGTGCACGCGGTTCGCTGGCTGGGTGGCGCGAGGAAGTAGCCGCCCGTTGCGTCGGCAATTCGCGCCTGGTGTTCTCGGTGTGCATGGCCTTCGCATCGCCATTGCTGCGCGTTGCCGGTGCGGAATCGGGCGGCTTCCACCTGCGCAGCGGCAGTAGTGATGGCAAGACAACCTGTCTACGTATTGGGGCTTCGGTGTGTGGCGGCAGCGAATACATGCAGCGCTGGCGTGCAACGGATAACGCGTTCGAGGGAGTGGCACTGCGTCACTGCGACGCGCCTCTGTACCTGGATGAAATTGCCCAGGTGGAACCACGTGTCGCCGGGGAAACCGCCTACATGCTCGCGAACGGTGAAGGCAAAAGCCGTGCCGGCAAGGATGGCGGGATTCGGGCGAAGGCGCGCTGGCGCCTGCTGTTCCTCTCAGCAGGTGAAGTCGGGCTGGCGCAGCACATGGGCGAGGCTGGCAAGCAGACGAAGGCGGGGCAGGAATTGCGCCTGGCGGAGATTCCGGCCGATGCCGGCGCAGGCCTTGGCGTGTTCGAGGATCTGCACGGCGCCGCGAACGGCAGCGAGTTCGCCAAGGAACTCGATCGCGCGATCAGTCGTCACTACGGGGCGCCGTGGCTGGCCTTCATCGAACGCCTCACGAGTGACGACGATACGCTAGGCGAGCAGCTGCGCGCAGCTTGCAAAACTTTCGAGGCAAAGCTGCTCACCGATGCGGCTGCAGGTCAGGCACGCCGCGTGGCGGCACGCTTCGCACTGGTGGGCGCGGGCGGCGAGCTGGCGACGAAATGGGGAATTACGGGGTGGCAAGCAGGCGAGGCGATGAGCGCTGCTAGCGCAATGTTCGATGCCTGGCTGTCGAATCGTGGTGGCGAGGGTAAGCACGAAGAACGCGAGGCGCTGACACAGGTGCGCACTTTCCTGCAGCGCTACGGCGAATCGGCCTTTACCGACTGGAACCGCCCTGCCGCAGTCGACAACCACGCTCCAGTGCGCAGCGATCGTGCCGGCTTCCGTCGTTGCGATGACAGCGCCGCAGACGGCGCAGAGGTGGAATACCTGGTGTTTAACGATGTGTGGCGGGAGCGCGTCTGCAAAGGCCTTGATCCTGTATTCGTCGGCAATGTGATGCTTGATCGCGGCTTCGTGAAGAAGGCCGAGCGCGGCTATCACGGCAAGGTCAGGACGCCAGAGGGGATGCACAGAATGGTGCGCATCCTGCCAGCCTTCCTGGAGGCGGAGTTCTAGGCTATGGACTGGGATGCGCTGATACCCCACCGGCAAACGGGAGCTCCGGAAACGGTGCCGGAATCCACGACCCACCCCCTTGACTGGGAACAGTTCCCACCAAAACCGGGGTGGTGTTCCCACTTGGGCAGGGGTGGGAAAGATAGCAATACCAATGCGTTAGGCGAAGTGTTCCCACTGTTCCCGGTGTTCCCATGTTCTGAAACGAGGCAGGGTTTAGAAGGTCATGAGAAACACGCCGGGGGGGGCGGGGCGCCCGGATCAGATTCGCGCCAGAAATGGAGGGTAATCGATGCTGGAGACAATCGTCGCACCTGTCGCCAGTGCCTCAACCTTGAAGAGCGCTCCTGCACTGTTGCACGCCCTGGTGGTGTGGTGTCGGCCCGCCGCTGGTACGAGCCGGCATCCGACATTCTGCAGCGTTGCCCAGGGTATCGGCCATGCCAAGACGATCCAGATCAGCGGCCCGGTGCCGATCGCTGGCCGGGGTTGTGGCCCCGATTCCATCATCAGTCAAAGAGTCAGAGAGGGGAGTAAGCATGCCTGTTTCACCACCCAAACCCTGCCGGCATACCAGCTGCGGCAAACTCGTCCGCGATGGATCGGGCTATTGCGCCACGCACCAGTCCGATCGCAATCGCAATAAACGTCACGGTTCGGAAGGCCGTCGTAAGACCGGTCGCAGAGGTGTTGAGGATCGCGAGCGCATCAGGCGCCGCGATAACGGCCTTTGCCAGGAGTGTCTGCGTCATGGGCGAGTGATGATCGGAACGCAAGTCGACCACGTTATTGCCTTCGAAGATGGTGGTGACGACTCCGATGAGAACAAGCAACTCCTATGTGATATGTGTCATTCAGAGAAGTCGAGGCGGGAGCGTGCAGCAGGGAGGGGGAGGTAAATCTCTGGGCCTCCAAGACTGGACACCGGTCGCTTAGGTGGACTTTTTCGTGCGGGAGTATTGAGGGAGGGGGGGGTACCCCTTTGGTGTTGAGTATTTTGCACGGGTAATTGATAAAATCCCCCCTAGTACCATGCATCTGGGGGCATTTTTGGGGGCACATTTTATAATTCTTTGCCCTCGGCTTTAGCAGCACAAGGCCTGCAGGCCGTTGTTGTATTCCTGTCGAGGGACCAAATCAAAGCCCTCGCCGGGCCCGATTTCACGCCACATTCATTTGCGGACAAAAACCATGGCTTCGTCAGGTTCTCGTCGCTGGCCTCTCCGGATTCTCCTGATCGTCATTGCGATCGTTGCCCTGCTCGGCGGCGGTCGCTATTTCGCCACGCAGAAACTGGAGCGGGAAATCAAGGCAGCGCTCGGGCCGAACAGCCAGGTCAGCCGCATCGAAGTCGGTTTCTCATCGATCACACTGACCGGCATTCGCATTGAGGCCGACAAGGGCTGGCCGGCCAAGGACGAACTCAGCGCCGAGCGCGTCGTGGTCACTCCGGACTGGGGCGCGCTGCTCTCACGCAACATCCGCATTTCCAGCATCGAGATCGATGGCGCTTATCTTTCGATGCTGCGCCACAAGGACGGAAAGTTGCTCGTCCTCCCCTCCCTGTTGCAGCAGGCGCCGGAGAAGGCAGGAAAATCCGAAGCACCGGAAGTGCTCATCGGCACCATCAACCTGAGCAATGCCGCCGTCGATTTCTACGATGCCTCGGTACGCCGGCCAGCACACAAGCTGCGCCTGGAAAAGACGCGCGTGGCGATTGGACAGCTACGCCTGCCAGCCTTGACCGGGCAAACGAGCATCGACGTGGACGGTGTGGTCAAGGGCGTCAATTTCGACGGCAAGCTTTCGGTCAATGGCTGGGCTGAACTGGCCAGCCGTGATTCGGACATACAGACGAAGCTCGCCGGCGTCGATCTGGTGACCTTTCAGCCCTACCTGATCAAGGCGGCTGAAACCGGTGTAAAGAAGGGCTCGCTTGATCTCAACCTGAAATCAACCGTGAAAAAGAAACGCCTGCACGCCCCCGGCAGGGTGACCTTGAGCGGCCTCGAGCTGGCAACGGGGGGAACCTTCATGGGCATGCCGCGTGAAGCGGTCATCGGGATGATGAAGGACAAGCAGGGGCGCATCACCGCCGATTTTGTCCTGCAAGGTGATATCGACGACCCGAAGTTCTCGCTCAACGAAAATTTCATGGCGCAAGTCGGCAGCGGTACGGCCAAGTTCCTTGGTATCAGCCTGGAAGGCTTGGCTACCGGCATTGGCAGCGCAGGTGGTGCAGCGGTCGAGGGAATTGGCAGCGCCGTCGGCAAGCTGTTGGGCGGCAAGAAATAGACCTGGCAAAAGACATCGCCAACACCACGACAATCCCTTCAACGACGCCATCCGCCAACCACAGATGCCTCCCAAACAGCCCGACTACCCCAGCCACGACATTGATATCAGCGAAGAGGACGGCATTCGCTACCTGCATTTCGGTTCGGAATGGATACAAGGCGCCATGCGTATCCGTCGCCCGTGGGCGCTGGAGCTGGCCTATACGCGGGAAATGATGGCCGGCCTGCTGCTGCGCGATGCGCCGTGGCCGCGTAATGCCCTGCTCATCGGCCTGGGGGCTGGTTCACTGACCAAGTTCATCTGGCGGGGGCTGCCGCAGACAAAAATCACGGTGGTCGAAATCAACCCGCAGGTACCGCTGATTGCCCGGCAGTACTTCAAGCTGCCGGAAGAGGACGAGCGCCTGAAGATCCGTATCGCTGACGGCGCCGATTTCGTCATTCGCGACAAGAAACGCTACGACCTGATCCTGGTCGACGGCTTTGACCATAACGCCCGTGCCGGCGTACTCGACACGCTGCCGTTCTACCTCAACTGTCGGGCCAGATTGAGCGATAACGGGATCCTGGCCACCAATCTGTTCCGAGGTGCGCGCGGTTTCACGACCAGCGTCGGGCGTATCCGGGATGCCTTCGACGCGCGTTGCCTGGTTTTCCCCTCCTGTGACAGCGGCAACGCCATTGCCATGGCGGTAGAGGGCCCGCCAATAGCCGTTTCGCTAGCGGAAATGCGCACCCGCGCAGCGGCACTGAAAAAAGCAACCGGGCTGGACCTGGCGCCAACGCTGACCCGCCTGCAATTGGCAAAATCCTTGCCAGAAGCCATGCTCCACCTGTAATTTTTTTGCAGGCATGGATATTTTTTATAGTCGCCATTCGCAGCTTGCCTTTCGCGACTGAGCAACTAACCTTAACGGATACCGCACCCACAAGCGCCGACATGCAGGTTCGGCGTATCCCACAAAGCGGGCAGACACTCACTTGTTAACGCATGCTGCAGCAGATTCAGACGGGGCCACCCCGCGTGCAGCGTAGCCAAAGGAGAATGCCCATGCTCTGCCTTGATGACTGCCTTGATTTCTGTGATCTGGATAACGACGAAATCGAAGCGATTGCCGAACACGAACACGTACCTGTAATTGTGGCCGCCGAGATTGGTTGCGAGTTGCTGAAAAGCAACGAAGGTGTGGTGAAACTGCACACCATGATTCTCGACGATATTGAAATCGCGCTTGAACACGGCCGGACGGAACATGCCGGCGAGCTGGCAATGACCTACCAGCATTTCCAGCGCGCTCATCCTTTACAGGTTTCTCAGGTCTCCTCCCTCTGAGGAACTGCGCCGGCCCCAAGCCGGTCGGGCTCTCGATGGCTGCCCCTTCAGCCTCGGGAGCCCTCTTTGTTTCTGCCCCCCCCGCACAGGCCAACGTAGTTTCCGCCAGCGTCTTGCGGCCTTGGCGTTCAGGCTTGCCCGGCACCCTTCCTTGCTGATTTATCGAACCACCGGAGCAAGGTTTGGAAGAGCAGATCGGGGTCGACCGGCTTGGCAACGAAATCGTCCATGCCGGCATCGTTACAGCGCTCCCGATCTTCCGAAAAGGCATTGGCCGTCATCGCCAGAATGATCGTGTCACGCCCGTTGGGCAGTGCGCGAATGCGGCGCGTCGCCTCCAGTCCATCCAGCTTCGGCATCTGCAGATCCATCAGGATCGCGTCATAGACACCCTGTTCGACACGGCTCACAGCCTCTTCCCCGTCGCCGGCGACATCCACATCGAGCTTCAGATCTGCCAGAAGTTCGAGGGCGACTTCACGGTTGATGAGATCGTCCTCGACCAGCAGAACACGGCGGCCGGCATGGTTGCGCAGCAGGGACGCCTCTGCCGATCCGGGCACCAGCGCGGCCACTTCCGGCCGACTGGCCATCCCCCCCTCGGCATGCCGGGCATCCTTTTTCAGGCGCGCCGTAAACCAGAAGATGCTACCCCGGCCCGGCACGCTCTCGACACCGATTTCGCCCCCCATCAGTTCCGCCAGCCGCCGGGTAATGGCCAGGCCAAGGCCGGTGCCGCCGTACTTGCGGGTGGTTGATCCGTCCGCCTGTTCGAAGGCGCGGAACAGACGCCCCTGCGTTTCCTCATCGATACCGGGGCCGGTGTCCTCAACCTCGAAACGCAGGCACGCCGAGGTGGCGTTTTCTTCCAGCATGCGCAGACGCAAGGTGACCGTTCCCTGTTCGGTAAATTTGATGGCATTGCCCGCATAGTTGAGCAGTGCCTGCGTCAATCGTGTGGCATCACCGCACAGCCCGCCAGGCAGCACATCCATCTCGACCACCAGCCGGAGGCCCTTGGCCTGTGCGCGCTCGGAGAGCATCGAAACGACGTTGTCGAGCAATGCAGCAGGAACGACGGGAACGTCTTCGAGGACAAATTTGCCGGCCTCGATCTTCGAGATATCCAGAATGTCATTGATGATGCCAAGCAGATGCTTGGCAGCAGCATCGATCTTCTCCAGCCGCTCGGACTGCTTTGCCGGCAACGAATCCTCGCGTTTCATCACATAGGCCATACCGGTAATGGCATTGATCGGCGTACGGATCTCGTGGCTCATGTTGGCGAGGAAACGGCTCTTCGCCAGACTGCCGGCTTCCGCCGCATCACGGGCGCGTTCGAGGTCGGCATTGGTTTCGCGCAAATCGCGTGTGCGTTCGGAGAGCAGGCCTTCCAGGTTTTCCCGATGCTGTGCCAGCTCGCGGTTGTCGCGTTCGATGGCCGCAGCCATGGCGTTGAAGGAAGAACCGAGCGAAGCCACCTCATCAACACCTTCGACCTGGCAGCGCGCGCTGTAGTTACCGCTGGCCAGTTGTTCTGCAGAACGTTCGAGCTGCGCCAGCCGGCGGGTGACAAAGCGGTTGATCAGCGTCCCCAGGAGCAGCAACAGGGCGACATAGCCACCGAGGCGCAGCGAAAATTGCTGCCACCATTCGGCATAGGCACGTTCACGCAGTACGGAAGTCGGCAACTTGATGCTCATGACCCCGCGCAGGTCACCAAGCTTGTAGCCATAGGCCGCGTCGTAGTTCTGCGCCACTGAAGCCGGTGCCGCCGAGCGCTCACCATGACATTGCAGGCAGTAGGGCTCGATCCAGATCGGTGCGGTGTAGTGGTAGAACGACTTACCGGCGGCGTTGCGTATTTCGGTCAAGCGTTCATCGTCCTGCGGATTGGCACGAAAATGTGCCATCGCTGCCAACTCGTCGGCATCAGCCTGGTTGCCGGGATTGCGCGGCCGATCGGTGACATTGTTGAACGAGAGGCCGGTATCGCTCCAGTTCGGAAAATCGGCAGCAATACGCGACAGTGAATGGGCGGGCAGAAAACCGATGGTCTGCTCATTGACCGGCAGGCCGCTACCAAGGAACTGCTGGTGATAGATGCGACGCATGGCCATGAGCATGCCGCGCACAGTTTTCGCATCCTGTTCGAGCTCGGTACGAATGCTCTCCTCGATCATGCTGCGGCCGACAAAAAAATCGCCGACCGTGATAAGCAGGATCATCAGTGACGCCAACAGCCAGACTCTTGCCTGCAGCTTCATTGAAAACACCCGGTCGATAGGGAAAAAGTCACCGGAGCAGCCTGTTTACCGCCCCGGCGAGCCTTCTTCTTTATACCGTCATTCGCAGGCGATGGCCATAACTCAGCTCATGCCATGCGCCAAAAAAGTGCATCGCTGACGACGCTCAGGCGGCCTGCTTCTCGTCGTGTGCCTGCTTCTCGTAAAGAAAAGAGAGCACTGCCGCGCGATAGTCGATGTAGCGCGGGTCGTGCGCCAGCGCCAGCCGGTCGCGCGGCCGCTCGAGATCGACGGAGAGAATCTCGCCAATGGTTGCTGCCGGGCCATTGGTCATCATCACGATGCGGTCTGAGAGCAGTACCGCCTCGTCGACATCGTGCGTGACCATGACCACCGTTGCCTTCGTGGCAAAGCAGATCTTCATCAGCTCGTCCTGCAGCTTCGCCCGGGTCAGTGCGTCGAGGGCGCCGAAGGGCTCGTCCATCAGCAGCACCTTCGGCTGCATGGAGAGCGCACGGGCAATGCCGACACGCTGCTTCATGCCGCCGGAGATTTCGTGTGGATACTTCTGCTCGGCATGCGTCAGCCCCACCAGCGCCAGCGCCTCCTGAGTGCGGAACTTGAGCCTCGCTTTGCCCTCCTTGGCGGCAAAGACGCGCTCGACCGCCAGATAGACGTTCTCGAAGCAGGTCAGCCAGGGCAGCAGCGAGTGGTTCTGGAAGACCACCCCACGCTCCGGCCCCGGGCCGGCGATCTCGCGACCGTCGCAGATAAGCACGCCGTCGGTGGGCGTGGTCAGCCCGGCGATCAGGTTCAGGAGCGTCGATTTGCCACAACCCGAGTGACCGATGAGCGCGATGAATTCGCCCTTCTCGATATTGAGATCGATATCGCGCAGGGCGATGAACGGGCCCTTCTTGGTATCGAAGCGCATGCCGACATCGTCGATTTGTACGAATTTTTTCATGGTGTCATTCCTTTTCCGGTTATCCATCTCCCCCGTCACCCCGACGAAAGCGCCCCGTAGGAAGTACCCTTGGGGTACCGGGGTCCAGTCGCTGCGGTGATCTGCCCACCGACGGCCGCACTGGATTCGGGCTTTCGCCGGAATGACGGGAGCCTGGTTACTCGTAGCTGAAACGTTTGGCAATCGCGACCAGCATCTGCTCCAGCAGCAGACCGACGATGCCGATGACGAAGATAGCGATGATGATGTGCTCGACCTTGAGGTTGTTCCACTCGTCCCACACCCAGAAGCCGATGCCGACGCCGCCGGTGAGCATTTCTGCGGCCACGATAACCAGCCAGGCGGTGCCGATGGACAGGCGGATGCCGGTCAGCATGTACGGCAGCACTGCCGGAAAGAGGATCTTGGTAAAGATCTTCCACTCCGAAAGATTGAGCACGCGGGCCACGTTCATGTAGTCGGAAGGCACGCGCATCACGCCCTGCGCCGTGTTCATGATCATCGGCCAGATCGAGCAGATGAAGATCGTCCAGGTCGCCGCCGGGTCAGCCTTCTGGAAGACGAGCAGGCCGATCGGCAGCCAGGCCAGCGGCGAGACCGGGCGCAGCAGGCTGATGATCGGGTTGACCATCGCCGACAGCGTAGCGAAGCGACCGAGCAGGAAACCGAGCGGTATGCCGATCAGTGCTGCGATGCCGAAGCCGATGGCGACACGCTGCAGCGACGACAGCACGTTCCAGCCGATGCCCTGGTCGTTCGGCCCGTTCGAGTAGAACGGGTCGGCGAAGAGTTTCACCGCCGCATGCCAGGTCTGTACCGGACCGGGAAGACTGCCGCCGGCCGTGAAGGTGGCGAGATACCAGATGCCGATCATCACGGCGATGCCGATGACGGGCGGCAACACTGCCCGGGCCACGGCGTTGAAAAACTCGCCGCTGCGCCCCGACGCCCTGGCGGGCGATGTGGCCTTTTTCTCGGGCGGGGCTACCGCTGCCACGGATTTGTCCGCCACGGCACCAGCCACTTTCCCGGCCGGCGGTGGCTTCAGCGATGGCTCGTTGGCCGCCGCCGACCCCCCCTTGTCGAACGCAATTGCTGTCATGACCGTTCCTTTCTCAGACCTTGACCTTGAAACCGGCGGCATACTTCTTCGGGTCCTTGCCGTCCCAGACAACACCGTCGATCAGCTTGCTCGTGCGCATGTCGCTCTTCGGCACGCTGATACCGACACGGGCGGCTGCCTGCCTGTAGAGATCGACCTGGTTCACCTTCTTCGCCACCGCCAGGTAATCCGGGTCATCCTTCAAGAGGCCCCAGCGTCTGTGCTGGGTCAGGAACCACATGCCGTCGGAGACGTAGGGGAAGTTCACCGCGCCGTCGTTGAAGAACTTCATGTGGTTCTTGTCGTCCCAGCTCTTGCCGAGGCCGTTCGAGTAGCGGCCGAGCATGCGCTCCAGGATCACGTCGGTATCGGTGTTCACGTAGGCCTTTTGGGCGATGGTCTCCGCCGTCTCGCGGCGGTTGGCCAGCGAGGCGTCGATCCAGCGACCGGCTTCGATGATCGCGCACATCATCGCCAGCGCCGTCTTCGGATACTTGGCAACAAACTCAGCGGTGGTGCCAAGCACCTTCTCCGGGTGATCGACCCAGATATCCTGCGTCGTCACCGCCGTGAAACCGATCTTGTCGATGATGGCGCGGTTGTTCCACGGTTCGCCGACGCAGAAACCGTCCATGTTGCCAACGCGCATGTTGGCCACCATCTGCGGCGGTGGCACGGTGATCGTCTTCACGTCCTTGAACGGGTTGATGTCGTGCGCGGCCAGCCAGTAGTACAGCCACATGGCATGCGTACCGGTCGGGAAAGTCTGCGCAAAGGTGTATTCACCGGGCTTGGCGGCGATCATCTTCTTCAGGCTGGCGCCGTCGGTGACACCGGCATCCTTCAGCTTGTTGGCCAAGGTGATCGCCTGGCCATTGTTGTTGAGGGCCATCAGCACCGACATGTCCTTCTTTGGCCCGCCGATCCCCAACTGGACGCCGTAGATCAAGCCGTAGAGCACGTGCGCCGCATCGAGCTCACCGTTTACCAGCTTGTCGCGCACGCTGGCCCAGCTGGCTTCCTTGGTCGGTACGATCTTGAGCCCGTATTTCTTGTCGAAGCCCTTGGCCGCAGCCATCACGACGGAGGCGCAATCGGTCAGCGGAATGAAGCCGATGCGGACTTCGGGTTTTTCAGGGGCGTCGGAACCTTGTGCCCATGCTGCCGCGTTGAGGCCCGGGAACATTCCGAGCAATGAAGCACTGGCTGCTGCCTTTACGAATCCGCGGCGGCTGAGGAGATCGTCCTTCTTGTCCATGATGTCTTTCCTTTCGGGTTGGGGTGTTGACGTCAAAGACATCGCAACCCCCGTGCCAGGGCAGGAAAAACACGAATTGCTGTTTAAAACCAGTTAGTTGATTCATGCATCACGCCATGCTATTAAAATAAATTGCACTATTGCAGTGCAGCAATGCGGTGCATGCGCACCCGCTTGGCGTGAGCGACGAAAAGAAACAGAGGACGGAGAAAGTCAGGCGGAGTGTGACGGCCGGCGCATGATCCGCGCCAGGACATCGCGACCGAGAAGGGTCTCGGAAATCTCGAAAAGTTCGCTTTCTTCAAAACGAACGTGGGCGGTCATCAGCTCGGAAAACCGCAGCAAGACTTCAGCATCGGGAATTTCCAGATCACGCACCAGGCGCTGCAGCGCACGGTGCTCGATCAGGGTGCGCGCTACAACGGCGCGGGCGCCGGCAGCCTCCAGGCGCGGCAGCAGGCACTGCTCTTCCTCGCGGAAATGTGGCAGCAACTCGCTATCGAAAACCGTGCGGACCTTGACGCAGGCCGCATCGATTTCCCCATCGTCGCCGCTGCTTGCCGCCCGTTTGACGTGCAGGGCGAGGCGCAGCGCGGCGTGGTGTTCGCGGGAAAGATCCTGAAGTTCCGGGCAACGTTTCATGCTACCCAGTGTTCTCCTGCAGGAAACATCAGTCCTTGATAGTTATCAAATATTTCCGGTCAGACCGACAGCATAGGCCGCCATGGCCTGCACGATCGCTTCGGCTTCGCCAACCGGCGGACTGAGTATGAAGCGGACATCCGGGTGCGCATTGCGCAGCTCGTCCATCAGCACCGGTACGTCGTTCTTGAGATGGCCACCCTGAGCGATGAACATCGGCACCACGGAAATGGCTTCGTAGCCTTCCTGCACCAGGGTGCGCGCACAATCACCCAGGTTCGGCGACATGAATTCGAGGAAGGCCAGTTCAACGCGAAGGGATGGATCACGCTGGAGCACGGCAGCGCGTACACGACGCATCGGGTTGGCCCACTCGGGGTCACGGGCGCCATGGGCGAAGAGGATGAGGGCAGATTTTTCCATAGCCCGAAGTTTAGCGCAGCAGCAGCATCAACAACACGAGATTGAACACCAGCGAAAGCGCCGCAACGATCTTCCAGAGACGCAACGGATTGCGCTCGACGAGCGGCATGCGTGCCGGCGCCGCGACCGGTCGCGAGGCACCACGCTCCAGCGCCAGCAGGAACTCCTCTGCCGTCTCGAAGCGCTGCGCCGGGTCCAGCGCGACCGCCTTGAGCAGCAGGTTTTCGACCCAGGCGGGGATCTCCGGCCGCCAGCGCGTCGGCGGCACCGGCTCACCGAATTTCGGGTGCTGGAATGGCTCGATCTCGCCATACGGATACTTGCGCGTGAGCAGATGGTAGAGCGTCACCCCCGCCGCATAGAGGTCGTGGGCCGGGCTGGCTGGCTCACCGGTGAACAGCTCGGGGGCCATGAAGCTGGGCGTGCCGGGGTTGCCGACCGGCGCGCCCTGCTCGCCCGAGCTCAAGGCCACCCCGAGATCGAGAATGCGCAGCCGGCCATCCTGCCCGAGGTGGATATTGGCCGGCTTGATGTCGCGATGGGCAATCTCCAGACGATGCAGCGAGGCGATGCCCTTCATCAGGCGCACCCCGTGCTGGACAACCTCGGCCACCGTGAAGTGGTGATCGGCGTCGAGCATCTGCTGCAGCGTCGCGCCTTCATGCCAGGTCATCAGAAAATAGAGGCAGCTGCGCTCCTCGCTCGGCACCACTTGCGGAAAGAACGGTGAGATGACGCGCCGCGCGCGCCACTCCTCCATGATCAGCCCGGAGATTTCCTCGCTGTCACCGGTGCACTCCGGCTGCAGGGTCTTCAACACCAAACGCTGCCCGCTGCGCTTGTCGCGCACGCGGTAGAGCAGCGTCAGGCGCGAGTTGTGCAGGACCGCCTCCACCTCCAGACCATCGAGTTCCAGGCCCGGCTTGAGCCTCGGCGGCAAGGGAAGGCGTGCATTGTTTTCCAGGCTGTCGCGCAGATTCTGGTTTGGCAGCGTCAGGGCTTCAACGACCACCGCCGAGGCATTGTCCTGCCCGCCATTGGCCAGCGCGAGGCTGGTCAGCGACGCTGCAGCCTGTTGCGGATCGGGATGAGCAAGCAGCACCTCGACGATGGTTTCCTCCGGCAGTACGCCCCAGACACCATCGGAAAGCAGCACAAAGCGGTCGCCCGCACACAATTCGCCCTCGGCATAGTCGAGCAGCAGGTGCGCATCCAGCCCGACCGCACGCGACAGCACGTTCTTCAGTTCCGGGTGGTCCCAGAGGTGATCAGAAGTGAGGCGGCGGAATTCGCCATCGCGCAGCAGGTAGATGCGCGAATCGCCGATGTGCGCGGTGTAATAGCGCCGGCCGCGCAGCACGACGGCCGAGAGCGTCGTTGCCATGCCGGCCAGCTCGGGGTCGCGCGCCGACTGCGAGAGCAGCCAGCGGTTGAGCGCGGTGACCACCTTGTCGATGGCGCGATGCACCCCCCAGGTGTCGGGCGTTGCGTAGTAGTCACAGAGCAGGCCGCGCACGGTGTATTCGGAAGCCTCGCGCCCGCCCTTGTGGCCGCCGAGGCCATCACCCAGCGCCGCAACGAGCCCCTTGTTGTCGAGTTCCGGCCCGACCGGCGTGACCACGCCGCAAAAGTCCTCGTTCCGCTCGCGCGGTCCGGTCAGGGAGGAATGGCCAACAGCGACGGAAAGGGGCATCAACAACTCCGGAAAACAATACATGGTGAAACATCGGTGCGAAGCCGAGCCTCCGGGCAAGACTTTACGACAGAAGCTGGCCGCCGTCAGGTGCGCAATACAGCGGCTTCGGTTCTAATAGGGGCAAGATCATCCGGAGAAAACCCAAGTGAAGCCGCACCTTTCAGTTCCTTGCCTGGTTCCACTCATTCTCGCTGCCCTGGCGGGGCCTGCCGCAGCCGCAGACGACGCGCAATGCCTGGCCGAGTACAAGGCCGAGGAAGCGCGCATCACGCGCGAGGCCGAACGCAAGGCGGCCGCCAATCCGCCCGGCAACGACACCGGCGCACAGCAGCGGTTGATGGCCGGCGTGCACGACGCGCTGAAGGCTGCCGCCGACCGGGCCGAGCGCTGCAACCGCGAGCGCCATCCGCCACCGCCCGCCGACGCCAAGCAGCGCATGCAGCACTGCGCGAACCGTGCCGACCAGCAGATGCTGGAACTGCGCCAGCGTTACGCCGGGCAGAGCAAACTCTCGTTCGAGGAGCAGACGACGATACGCAACGAGGAAAACCGCATCGCCACGGCGCGCATGGACTGCATGCAGAAGGTGCGCTGAATGAAACACCTGCTCACGCTGCTGCTCACCCTCTGCTGCACCCTGCCCGCCCACGCCGAGGACGCGGCCATCGCCGCCCTCTTTGCCAAGGCCGGCGTCAACGGCACCCTCGTCATCGAATCCGCCGCCGGCGACCGGCGCTTCGTGCATGACGAAGCCCGCGCGCAGAAGCCATTCACCCCGGCCTCGACCTTCAAGATCCTGAACACGCTGATCGCCGTCGAGCACGGCGCCATCACTGCCGAGGCAACGATCCCGTGGGACGGCGTCGCGCGCGAGATGGCGGACTGGAACCGCGATCAGACGCTGGCCGGTGCCTTCCGCGTCAGCTGTGTCTGGTGCTACCAGCTGCTCGCCCAGCGCGTCGGCGCCGCCGCCTACCCGGCGCACATCCGCGAGGCCGGCTACGGCACCCTGCGCGAGCCCTTCGACGTAACGCAGTTCTGGCTCGACGGTTCGCTCACCGTCAGCGCCGATCAGCAGGTCGCCTTCCTGCGCCGCCTCGTCGCGCGCAGCCTGCCCTATGGCGCCAACACCTACGACACCCTGCGCAGCGTCATGCTCGCCGAGGAAACGCCGGGCTACCGCCTGTTCGCCAAGACCGGCTGGGCCGCACGCACCACACCGCGCATCGGCTGGTACGTCGGCTACGTGGAAACCCGCGACGGCACCTGGCTGTTCGCGCTCAACATCGACACGCGCAGCGCTGGCGACCTGCCGCTGCGCCGGTTGCTGGTGCTGGAGGCGTTGCGCGGCAAGGGGCTGATCCCGCACTAAGTGCTCGGGCAGAGAGGTCACAGAGTAGTCCGGGCACATGGGTTACACATTTCGCTTCTTCCACCCCAAAGGGGCTTCGTTTAGCCCCTCTCCCCGACACCCGCCGCAATGAACGGCAAGCCCCTCAGATCTTCGCTGCCGTCAGATGCGCCGCGCCCCACGTCGTGCGCCAGCGCGTCTTGACGCCGGTGAGGCCGACCAGCGCCAGGATGGCCAGGGCGGCGAAGATCAGGAAGCCGGCCTGGTAGCTGCCGGTAAGCTGCTTCGAGTAGCCCAGCGACGAAGCCAGATAGAAACCGCCCACCCCGCCGGCCATGCCGACCAGCCCGGTCATGACGCCGATCTCCTTCTTGAAGCGCTGCGGCACCAACTGGAACACCGCACCGTTGCCCATGCCCAGCGCGAGCATGGCGCAGACGAAAGCGGCCAGTGCCATCCACGCCTCCGGCAGGCCGAAGCTGACGATGCCGAGGAAGATCGCGGCGAACACGTACATCACCGACAGCGACTTGACGCCGCCGATGCGGTCGGCCACGTTGCCGCCGATCGGCCGCACCAGCGAACCGGCGAAGACGCAGGCGGCGGTGAAGAAGCCGGCCATCTTCGGATCGAGCCCGTACTGCGTGTTGAAATAGATGACCAGCGACGAGGCCAGCCCGACGAAGCCGCCGAAGGTGACCGAGTAGAAGAACATGAACCACCAGGCGTCCTTGTCCTTGAGCACCTTCAGGTATTCGGCAAAGGACTTCGGCGGCGGCGCGCCCGGCGCATCCTTGGCCATCGCCAGAAACGCGATGAAGACGATGGACAGCGGGATCAGCGCGATGCCGAAAACGTTGGTCCAGCCATAGGCGGCAGCCAGTCCGGGCGCCAGCAGTGCAGCAAAGGCGGTGCCCGAGTTGCCGGCCCCGGCGATGCCCATGGCGGTGCCCTGATGCTCGGGCGGATACCAGCGCGAAGCCAGCGGCAGCGCGGCAGCGAACGAGGCACCGGCAACACCGAGGAAGCCGCCGAGGATCAGCACCTCCGAATACGAATGCACACCGACCAGCCAGGCATAGGTGAGCGCGAAGAGCACGATGACCTGGCCGATGATCGCCGCCTTCCGAGGTGACAAGCGATCGACCAGCACGCCCATGACGATACGCAACAGCGCCCCGGCCAGCACCGGCACGGCCACCATCAACCCCTTCTCGGCATGCGACAGGCCGAGGTCCGTGGCGATGCCGACGGCCAGCGGGCCGAGCATGACCCAGACCATGAAGGCGAGGTCGAAGTAGAGGAAGGCGGCGAGCAGCGTCGGCGTGTGGCCGGCCTGCAGGAAGGACTTCTTGTCCATGGGTGTGCTCCATTGGGTGAATGCAATGGAGCGTGTATCGCAATCACCGTGCCAGCACGGCAGTCGATTGATTGTTATGGATTTTTACAAAAAGGCTGATGGATGCATGCACCAAGTTTGAGCACGATGGGCGAATGCGGTGCGAGGTTGGATGGTGCCACTCGGGGACAGAGAAGTGGCAGATGGTCGGCCTAAATGGTCATTCGGCCTTGGCTACGGCAACGACCGCAAAGAGTCGGTCACCAGCCACAGACCGGAAAGCAGTGTCATTTGTCGACTTTGATGTACATGTACGCCTCCTCACGATTTTGTTAAGGAGTGCCTGCAACCAAGTGCGGCTATACCCAGCGTAGCCATCAGTCCCGGCATCAACAGCCGGTCAGACATGTCTGGCCCCGAGATCAGCCGGTTCGGTATCGACGATACCACGCGGCGCGCCGTCAGATCGCAGCCAAGCGTCTAAGGTGTCGATCTGCACAAAATGCGTGGGCACCTCATACGGCGGAAACCGCAACCAAAAGTGCATGTCCTTGGACACATAGAGTTCCGTCAGCGAGAACGGCTTTTCCGCAGGTGCTGGCCAGCCCAGCAAGGTCCGCATCGTGTCAGCGTTCTGGACTAAGAAGTCGCGCCTCCGCTCGATTTTTCGCAGTTGGCCGAGTTCGCTACCGCCCCCGAAAATCCGATCCCGAAGTCGGCGTGTGTCCTTCAGGCAGAATGCCGGTTGATTGTACTTGCACTCGGTCGTCAGCCACTGATTCTCCTCTGGTCGGTACGCCAGTACGTCGAAATCACCCACGTCCGGAAATCGCTGCTTCGGAAACCGGTCCTTGAAGTCGATGCCCTTGATAGCGTAAGGCATGGCGCGGGCACAGACTTCGTGCGCACGCTTCTCCAGGCTATCTTCCAATTCTTTCTTGAGTTGACCGACCGCCGCGCGCACCGCAGGCCAGGGGTAGTCGGCCGGCAGATAGCCAGCCGAAATCGATCCCATCCAGATGCGCTTTGCTCGCTCCACCGCCGCCGCCCCCCACAGTACGCGGCCGGCCGGCAGCTCGATCAGTGGCCGGATGGTGTGGCGGCTGCCGCGCTTGGAGTGCTCCCAGACCGGAACATCGTCTTCAACGACATCCTTGCCAATCAGGCGCCAGGCCAGGTCGGGCGCGAGCAGGAGGAACTCGATCACTGCTAATGCGGCCTCCAACGGCAGGTCGGGGTGGGCGACCACTGCTCGCTCCGCAATGGTTTGCCGGTCGCTGACGTAGCCGCAAGCCAGTTCCTGCACGCCGCCGACCGACACCCACAGGGTGAGTGTGGAAAGCACTTGCAGCATGTGTGAATAAGTAAATCGAAGGTCTTTGGCAAAGGCAGCGTCCAGCAACGCCATGTATGCCTGCATCGACAACGCCGTGGCGACCTTGTCTTCCTCGGCAACGTTGACACCCAAGCGCAGGGCCGCCATTTCTCTCCGAAACGCTTCTTCCTGCGCGTCACGCACCTCCGAGTAGAAGACTTCCGGGACATACTGGTCGTCCAGCCGTAGGCCGCCCACGTCGATGCCGTTATGCAGCACATCGCTGGCACCGTACAGAACGAACAGCCAGTCGACCATGGCCTGGATGGAATGGACCGTCTCTGCATGCGCCGGAGAAGCCTGGGGCGAGGTTAGAACCACCGCGCTTTCAAGCAGGTACCGGTAGTTCCTGCTTTCACGGACAAACTTCTCGTTGGCTTCGGCCAGAGAATGCTCCCGGTCGTAATCGACCTCGTGGCTAAGGCTCTGTTTGATCCGCAACTCATCCCGGTCATAGGAAGCGATCAACGCGTTGTACTGCTCGACGCAATACCGCAGCAGGCTTTCGCGATCCAGCGCACGAATGCGCTGGTGTACCAGGTCTCGGTAGGCTGCGCGGGCCGGGTTGATCAACGCTTTGGCTGCTTCGAGTGTGTACTCCCCCGGCGCCACGCCTTGCGCCTTCAGCAGGATTGCCAAGTCACGCCGGGCTACTTTGTAGTCCTCGAGCCTAGGCATTTGTGGCCGAGTGAAGTCCGGTACGTCCACCATACGCTGCATGTGGTTGAGGGTGAAGCGCGGTAGGCGGCCGGCCGAAACCTCTAGGGCTTCACAAAGCTCGGCCGGCATCGGGCCGCCAAGCGCCGCGAACAGGCGCTCGACGACCGCCACTGCACAGCCGACCTCGAAACGAGCATCTTCGGCATCTTCCAGGTCTTGCGCGAGTTTCGCCAGATTGACCGTGAGCCTAGCCTGGTAGCTATGCACGTCCCGGCGCGGCATCTCATCCCATGCCGTTATGAGGGGCATGACGACCGCGTGTTGAGTCTGCTCATCGCCGGCGGAAGCAAGCAGATGGATAGCACTGAAACAGTGAAGGTTGACCCGCCGAAAGGGAAGCTGCAGGAACGGCGCGATGATTGACGCCCGTTCAGCGATGCTGTCGGCGGCACAATGCACGAAGAGTTCAAGCAGCGAACCATCCCGCGGTTCCAGACCGACCGCGTCGACATCGAGAATGAAGTGCAGGGTGCATGCCCCGATCGCCGACGACCATGAAAGTTTGGGAGCATTCTTGGCGGTGACCCGTGTCAGTGAACTCACGCGCTCGCGCTCATGTGTCTCCCAAGCACTGTCCTCGTCAGGGAAAAAGAACGGCGCGTGCTTCCAGAACGTCTTGAGCTGGCCGTAGCGCCAGGACGCGCCCCAGTGGGGGTCCAAGCCCAGAAAGTTCGGGATTACCGCGCCTTCAACGATCTGGGCATGGACGTCACGGAACGACGCGAACAGATCCCCCAGGTCGCTGAAAGGACTGCCGCCAAAATCGCCCAGTCCGTCCACGTAGTTCCAGAACCGCGCCAGTTCATCCACCGATTCAATCGAATCAAAGATCGTGCACGCATCCATCAGACTCATCAGGCGCGCGTCGGGACTCGGCGGCTTGATCATCGAAAGCCCGGTGGAAACCGGCGTGTTCACAAGGATGATTTTCACGACCGCAGCTCCAGGCACGGTGCCTTTCGCATCGCAAAACTGGAAGCCGTTGGAGGTCCCGACTACCTGCAATCCCCAATCCGCGTCCTGCATGACGCGACGCATTGCGATCACGGCCTTTCCGGCAAGGGCCAGCTGGCCGGGCGGCACGGGCACCACCAGGAAGTAATGCGGGCCGTCGACGAGGGCGGCCGCGATGATCAGCGGCACGCGCTCGCCGCGCGACCGAAGCACCAGCGGTCCGGTCAGGCATGAGCGTCTCTCGATCCGCTTAGCCAGGTAGGCACCCAAGCGTGCAGCGACCCGTGCCGGAGCATCTTGAGCAGCCTTGGCCCAGGCGTCGATCACGACCGCTGCCCCGTTGCGCAGGGACATTGCACGGAGCGCCCCGTCGATCCTGACCGCGAGCCAAGGCAGCTCGGCACCGGTCATCAGCGCGTCGCCGAAACCACTTGCGTCCTTCCAGGAGGCTGGTTGTCCCAACTCCGCGACGTATTGATTTCGAAGCTTCTCGATCGCCGGCAACTGCTTCAACGCCGGCATCACAATTTCCCAAAAAGACGCGGGCGGCACCTCAATGTGTCCGGGAATCGATTTGTCCGTTTGATCGCCGCCATTCCGTGGGACCAGCCGAAGAAACTCGCCCTGCAACCGGATCGCGTCCTCAAGATCGGCCACGGCCTGCGTGCCAATACCATGGCAGATGCGGAATGCTTCAATATGGTCGACGATACGCTGGACGGGACCGCCGTGCAGGATGGCAACCGGCTCCTGCCCTAGGAGTATCTTCACTTCGCCCCAGTCCGCCTCGGGAACGTAGTCCTCCAGCGTGGGAAAGTCGGGTAAGGCCTCGATCAATGCATTGCAGAACCCCGAGAACTCCTTGTAGGTCGCCATGCGGACGGGCGTGAAGGTGTCGGCTGGTGTGGACACTAGCAGGCTGAACGCAAGCTGGTGCTTGACCTGGCTCGCGCGATTCGGCTGCCAGAGGTCCGAGATATTGACGGCCGTAAGCGCGTCATCCGGATGGAATTGCGTGAGGACCTCACGGACCCGGCCGCAGGATACCTGGAAGGCCCGTTCAAACATCTTCCGCCGCTCGCCCATATCCCGCAGCATTGTGATCGGCAGGTTCGGTTTCGTAACCGGCACGCGAAACGGCTTCTTGCGCTTCTTCTTACCCAATTGCCTTCTCCTTACGTCCCGGTCTGGCCAGACGAGATCAAACGGTGTGGCCTCTGTACGCATCACTCACAACGTCAGAGACAGTCGCGACTTTCATTCGCCCCATGATCTTCATCGCGGTTTTGAATGAAGCCATCAGCATATAGCAGGCGAGCCTGAACAATGAATGCTCTTCGACGCAACCATGCCAGCGCTCCAGCGTCCGCTTTAGGTCGAGGGGCTCAGAGATTAGAGGCTGGGGTTCAGCGAGATTCTGAACTGAGCGACAGGTAACCGATACATTGCAGGCCACGAAAGACGGATAGACGAATGGCCGAATTGGCCGAATAGTGCGAAGTCTTTCGAGATACGAATACCAATTCCAAAGTCATATTGAAATCTCGCAGAGTGCCCGGATCGAGATACATTCGTTGTCAAAAAAGCGACTGTTCATCCCAAGCGGCGGCCAGCATGCGCGGCAAACCACCATGCGCTTGGATACTGAGCGTATCAACCTCCTCAAGCACATGCCGCGCTTCGACCTCAATCCACCAATACCCACTCAGGTCTTGCCGTTTGGCTATGTCGACTGCATTTGAATAACATACTTCAATCAGCAACACAGGTGTTCCCTCGCCATCGAGGAGAGCAAGGTCGGCCCGACGCCCCGAACTGGGACAACCCCATTCCTCAAAGACGCGGCAGGCTCGAATAAACGGGAAAACCAAGCGGGGGCCGCAGGGCGTTGAGAAACGGAATAGAGGCATGGGTACATGCCCAGCCATTGCTTCAGAAAAGCGAACAGACAAAAGGCGAATTGCCGTTTGATGAATACTCGTGCCGTGATGGCCGAAAGCACAGCCTTCTGCGCCACTGTTCCGAAAATGTTTGAAGTGTTGGCGACCTCGTTTGCTTCTGGCAACGGTGAGCTCTCGATCACAGTGCTTGTCAGTACATCGGTACCGTCCACGTTCGCCCCGATACACTGCACGATCGGCTCTTAGCCATTCTCCGGTCTTTGTGTCGATGGCCCATGGGATCTTCATGGCCGATCCGTCTGCACAAGGTGTCCGCGGGCAGCCAGCTCACTTCTTACGCGCGCTACGTTCGGTTGCTTGATCACCCAGTTCTTGAACTCCGCCTGCCAGTAGCCACAGCCTCGACAGACCGGCTCGACAATTTCACGGATACCTTCGTTGTAGGGATGCCAAACAGCCATATCGCCGGATGGCAGGGTTCGCGTATAAACTGGTACGCCTTGGATTAAATAGACCTGATGCATAGTCCTGACTCCGTTGTTGAACACGAAGTCAGGATAGGAAGAGGCGGCTTCGGATATCACTGACAAACCCTCTCCTTTCTCTTGAAGAGAGTTATTTATGTCGGAAAAACAAGGCACTATGGAATTGGCGACGACGCCTCAAAGCGCCAATCTTGAGCAGGCTGCTCGCTGCCTTCAGGACTACCTGAATGTCCACGGCAAGAACTCCCAGCTTTATCAGGTGCTGCGATTTCTTGCTGAGAACACGTTGAGCCGCCTAGCCGAAGGAAAGGATCCCCGATTCAACTACTACAACATCCGGGAAGGCGTAGTTCGGGAAACGGATGGGGATGCGAGCGCGTGGTTCAGTCGCCATTGGAAATCGTTGACCGGTGATTTCCGGCAGCGCTGCGAAGAAGGAATACAAAAGTTCGCCGCTGACCAAGGCCTCGATGTATACCCGTGGATAGATAAGCATGAAAGCGTTGGAGGTGCCGGCAACCAGGCACTGATATCGCTGATCGCGTTGCCGATTCCCGGAATCTCAAGGTCCGATAAAACGAGTGCTGAAACAACGCCCCATGACATCACCTACATTCCGGCGGAAAAGCTAAAGCTGTCGTGGTGGGCTCGCTGGCTGTTTGACGAGAATCAGGTCGCAGAAGGCTGGAGAAAATGGCTACTTATCTGGCCGACGATTTTGTACGTGATGCTTACTGCGGTTGCAAGCGTATTCCTTCTTTTCGTTCTATCGCTCAGCGAACACCCGGTTACGACCAGTGATCTTGCTGCGATGCTCATCATTTTCTTGTTCAACTGGCCTGCCTATCGATCGCTGCAGCAATTCACCCGATTGGTTGATGATCGAATCATCATGGCATCGGACTTGATGTTGGGGTTTCGCGAATTTGGTGCTTGTCTTGAACTCTTCAGGCCGAATGCGCGGGAAGCAGGAGCGCCAAAAATAGCTCGCATGATCAAGTATGCCGCTCAGTGCCCAGTCTGCGCGGCTCAGGTGCTACTTGATGCGGGCGAACCAGACTTCCCTCGCCGGATTGTTGGGCGATGTCAGGAAAGCCCGAGAGAGCACGTGTTTAGTTTCGATCGGGCCGTTCGAGGCGGTTACCGGCTGAGGTAGCCTACGGCAGTTAACCGGTCTATTGCGGATCAACGCGAATCCAGGTGTCTACGTCGCCTTTGGCCGAAGAATTGCCCCCCAGCCAAGAACCTGCTTTCAACGTAGCGTCTTCATCCCCGCCAGCACAACCACCGCAATCAGCAGCACGAACGACACCGTTTTCCAGAACATCACCGGATGCCGCTCGATCAGCGTCGATCATCCACTGCGCCAGCGTCTGCCCTTCGATGTATTCGGTAACAACGTAAGGGCCTTGCGCGGGCGCGTCTGCCGGCAGGGTTTGAGTACGTGCGCGCTGTTGATGTGCCGGGCGATCCACTCTTCGAGCATGAAGCGCTCGAGTGCCGCCGGGTTGCCGTGCATGTCGACTACGGCCCCGAGGTCGCGTCTAGTTTTTGTGTTGCTCTCTTGTCGTTGGATGGGTTACTTGTTCGGTTCAGGCGGCAAAGCCCTTGGTAAATTGCTCCAGCAGACGATATGCATAGCCCATCGCATCCTCCCTGCCTTTCAGCGCGCGTGACATGTCTTCGATCAGGCGATCTCTTGTCGTGCCATTCAGCAAGGCGTCCAAGTCTGCGGTGGTTGCCATGGAGGCCGTAGCCGAAACGTCCTTGCCAAGAAGCCAGGCGCCGGCGAGTTCCGGGTCGTAGCCCACCGCTTCCAGCGCAGTCAGTGCACTGGCATCGTCATAAATTCGATGCTCGTTGCCCGCTTCGTGGTAACTGCGCAGTAGCGTTACCAGGTCAATAGCATCCTTGGGGTTTTCCTGCCTTCGATCCGCCCAGGCGAATAGTTTCAGGATCGTGATTCCTGGAAGTGAGGCAACCGTCGCTTCGATCCCCGGGCTCACTTCCACGCTGACTGCCGCCGCGAACGCATCGCTGAATCCGGCCACATTCATCATGATCGCCATGTCTGGCGGCCACGCAATGGTGCTTTGGCTGGTCGCGATTCCACCGAACGGGATCAGATCGACCTTGTACGAATGCTCCGATCCTGGCGCACGAAAGTACAAGCGGTGGACGACATGCTCTGAAGCATTGAATCTGGGGTTCTCAAGCAGCGCTGTTTTAAGCGCGTGGAATTGTTCCCAGTCATCGAGCGCAAAAGCGAAATCGACATCCATGGTGGCGCGGCCTGCGCTCAGGCCGTAAACATGTTCGAGCAGAATGATCCGCGCGACAGCTCCCACCAGGAAAACCGGAACACCACGCTGATTGGTGGCCTTCTGGATCTCGCCGATGACCATGAGCGTCAGCGGATCGACCGGACGATCAGGCTTGGGCGTCAGCGGGCGTGAGATATTGGTCATGAATCAGCTTTGCGGCTTCGAGGTTGCGGGGGTCCAGGGTGGCGGCCAAATCGGCATAGGCCAGCAAGGGAGGTACGGTTTGAGCCATTGGCCGTTCGTCGTCGAAATCCCAGAATGCGTCGAGAATTTCGATGTCGCCTTGCGTATCCGGGCGCAGCCTGTTTTCCGCCACGAGTCTGGTCAGATTGTGCTGGCCGTTCTCTTTGTGGAGATAGATGGTCACAGCGTTTGGGCGCAGATACCCGGTCAAATTTGCTGCAGCGACCTCTGTGCCCCATTGGGCACCGTATTGGGTGATATCAAGCGCTTTCCACCAGTCGGGTTGCGGCGCTTTGAAGCGGCGCGGATTCAGTTTCGGACGTAGCGTGATCGGGTAGGTTGTTATCCACTCATCGATGAGTTTCCTGCGCTCAAGCATGACCCTGTCGCCCTTGCGCTGGCCGGTGGTAAATCCTCTATCGGCGAGATCGTTGAACACCCACCCGATAGTGCCCAGCGCTACGCCTGCAACCTGAACGATATCCCGGTAAGGCGCGTTGAGTAATTCCGGCTTGCAAAGCAGCGCGAAAATAACCCGCAAATGGGTGGCAGTTCCTGCGCGCTTAGCTTCGTGCCCAATCAGCAGATGATCGTCTCCTTCGATGGGGCGCTGCCCTTTCACCAAGACGTATAGCCCCGGGCCACGCAGGTAGGCGTTGCCCGTCGCATCAATGAACTGCAGATCGAGTTCGCGACATTTTTCAGCAGTTTCGGCGGTGAGGCGTGGGGCTACAAGCAGAGGCTGGGGAGCTTGCCCGTACGGGGCATGTAGATTTTTGATGTCCCGCAAGATGGCGAATCGATCAACACGCTTGATCTGAGCGACATAAGGGTGGCGCTGTCCGTTCGCCTCGATTTCGACAATCGTATCCGCCCGGTCGGCCTGCCCGTCAACTACCCGGCCATGAATGCCCGCCGTCCTTTCCAGGGCTTTTAGGGCACGCTCCAGAATGTTCTGCTCTCTGTCGTCAATCATGGCGTTCAACTTTACAAAATGTTCACGTTACGTGAACTGTAATGTAAAAAGAACAAAAACACCATCAAAAATGTTCGGTTTATTTACAAGTTCACGTTTCGCGAACAAATAATGTTTTTGAACAAAAAGATTGGGGCAATCCTGGCGGAAGAAGGCCGAATACTTGCTCACGGCAGGTGAGGTGCCTGCAAATCTCCTACTCCCCGCTAGTAAAACCTGCTCTCAACGCAGCGTCTTCATCCCCGCCAGCACAATCACCGCAATCAACAGCACGAACGACACCGTTTTCCAGAACATCACCGGATGCCGCTCGATCAGCGGCGGCAGGGTCTTGTTGAGGAAGGCCTGGTTGGGGTGGTGCAGGTCGTGGAGGAACTCGGAGAGTTCCTCGTAGCGTTCCTGCGGGTCGGGGGCGACAGCCTTGCGGATGGCTTCATCCACCCAGGCCGGAATCTCGCGTTCGTCGCTGAGCACGGTTTCGTATTCGAGCTTTTTCTGCGCGGCGCGGGTGCGGGTGCGCGGCACGGCGGCACCGTAGGGCAGCCTGCCGGATAGCATCTGATAGACGATGACGCCGAGCGAGAAGAGGTCGGCACGCGGTGTGCCGCTTTCGCCGAGGAAATATTCCGGTGCGGCGTACTGTTCGGTACCGAGCAGGTTGATCTGGGTGATGGGCGAGTCGATTTCTTCGAGGCCGGCCACGCGCGTCGCACCGAAATCGATGATCTTCACCGTGCCAGTGGCGTCGATCATGATGTTGTCGGGCTTCAGGTCCTGATGCACCATTTCCAGCCGGTGGAAAGCCTGCAGCCCCTTAATGATCTGGCCAACGATGCCGCGCACGGTGGCGAGATCGGGCTTCGGGTTGTCGATCATCCACTGCGCCAGCGTTTGCCCCTCGATGTATTCGGTAACAACGTAAAGCGCCGTGCGCGGGCGCGTCTGCCGGCAGGGCTTGAGTACGTGTGCGCTGTTGATGCGCCGGGCGATCCACTCTTCGAGCATGAAGCGCTCGAGTGCTGCCGGGTTGTCGTGCATATCGACCGCAGGAATCTTGACCACTACTCGCTCGCCGGTGCCTTCGTCGACGGCGAGGTAGATGTGGCTGCGGCTGCTGGCCTTGATCTCGCGCACGATCTGGTAGCCCTCGAAATGCTGGCGAGCATCCAGTAGCGGCGGGCAAGGCAGTTCGGAAACCTGGCGGTAGAGTTCGTTGGCTTCGGGGTCGGGCAGTTCGTCGACGCGCACGAGCTGCACGGTCAGGTTGTCGTTGCTGCCCTTGCGCAGGGCTTCTTCAACGATCTGCCTTGCTGCGGCATCGAGATCGGCACCTGCGGCATCCACCGTTGCCAGGATGAATTCGTCGCCGACGAATTCGTAGACGCCATCCGTCGCCAGCACGAACAGGTCGCCCTCTTCCAGCTGCTCGGCGCGGTAGTCGACATCGACGCGGCGATCCAGCCCGAGGGCGCGGCCGAGGTAGCTCTGCTCGGCAGAAACGCGGACGCGATGATCCGCGGTGAGCTGCTCCAGCGATTTGCCGCTGCGGCGAAGGATGCGCGCATCGCCGACATGGAACAGGTGCGCCGTGCGTGACTTGATGACCAGGCCGCTGAAGGTGCAGACGTAGCCGCGATCGCGCTCGTAGCGATGCTGGCTCTGCTGCGTCTGTGCATGCAACCAGGAATTGACGGCGGTGAGAACGTGCTCTCCGGATTTGCGTGCCGACCAGGCATCGGAGGTACAGAAATAGTCTTCGAGAAAACCAGTGACGGCAGACTGCGCGGCGACATCGCTGACGTCGCTGCTGCTGATGCCGTCGGCGAGCGCGACGGCGATGCCCTTGCTGCCAAGCTGCGGCTCGCGCGGAATGCAGACGCCGTGGAAATCCTGGTTGATCTCCTTGCGGCCCTTGTCTGAATGCTGTCCGACGGTAATCCTGAGTTGCTGGGTCATGGCTGGCGCGCGGGGAAATTCAATGAAGAAAGAAATGAAAAAAACGAAAACGGCCCCGTTTCCCTGAGGAGCGGGGCCGATATTTCCACTCTACCGCAATCAGCGGGCCGCGCGCTTCGGCGCGGTGCGGACATGCGTGGCGTAGAGCGTGAGGCCGACGAAGGTGAGGCCGCCGACGAGGTTGCCGATGACGGTGGGGATCTCGTTCCAGACCAGATAGTCGTAGATCGAGAAGTTGCCACCCAGCATCAGGCCCGAGGGGAACAGGAACATGTTCACGATCGAGTGCTCGAAGCCCATGTAGAAGAAGACCATGATCGGCATCCACATGGCGATGACCTTGCCGGTCACGTCGGTGGACACCATGGCGCCGACGACACCGGTGGACACCATCCAGTTGCACAGCACGCCGCGGATGAACAGCGTCAGCATGCCGGCCGCACCGTGCGCGGCATAGCCGACCGTACGGCCTTCGCCGATGGTGCCAATCTTCTGGCCGACGGCGTTGGCGGCCTCGGTGAAGCCGAAGGTGAAGATGACCGCCATCATCACCGCCACGGTCAGCGCACCAGCGAAGTTGCCGGTGAAGACCAGGCCCCAGTTGCGGAACACGCCTGCCCAGGTGACGCCCGGACGCTTGTCCCAGACTGCCAGTGGGCAGAGCGTGAAGACGCCGGTCAGCAGGTCGAAACCAAGCAGGTAGAGCATGCAGAAGCCGACCGGGAACAACATCGCACCAACCAGCGGCTGGCCGGTTTGCACCGTGACGGTGACGGCAAAGGCGGCAGCAAGCGCCAGGATGGCGCCGGCCATGTAGGCGCGGATGAGCGTGTCGCGGGTGGACATGAAGATTTTCGCTTCACCGGCATCGATCATCTTGGTGACGAATTCGGTTGGGGTGACGTAGGCCATGAGTGTTTCCCTCTTTATTGATTGTCAGTTATTTGCTTGTTGCCGGATCAGACGGCGAGATAGACGTTGCCGCCGTCGACCTTGACCTCGAACTTGCCGCAATGCCCCACATCCGGAGCGACCGCAGAGCCGCTCTGCAGCTCGATGTTCCAGCCATGCAGCGGGCAGGTGACGCGCTTGCCATGGACGATGCCCTGCGACAGCGGGCCGCCCTTGTGCGGGCACTTGTCGTGCAGCGCGAACACTTCGTCTTCGGAGGTGCGGAAGACGGCGATGTCGCCCCCCTTTTCCTGCTGCACGATGCGCGAGCCGAGTTGCGGGATGTCTTCCAGCGGGCAGACCAGTTTCCAGTTACTCATTTTTCTTTCCTCGTACTTGTTCAATTTCAGGCTTCGAGCCGGATCGGGATGAACTGCTTGACCGGCTTCTCTTCGCGCGAGGTTTCCCACGGGTCCTTCGCCCCCTTCAGCGAATCGAGCAGGCGGTTGTAGTAGGCCTTGCGCCCTTCGGCGTCTTCGACGATCTTGCCCTTGATGTATTCGAGGCCGACGCGCTCCATGTAGTGGCAGGTGCGCTCCAGGTACCAGCCTTCCTCACGGTAGAGCTGCAGGAAGGCGCCGGAGTACTCCATGACTTCCTCGTCGGTGCTCACCTTGCAGAAGAACTGCGCCACCTCGGTCTTGATGCCGCCGTTGCCGCCGATGTAGAGCTCGTAGCCGGAATCGACGCCGATCACGCCCACGTCCTTGATGCCGGCTTCGGCACAGTTGCGCGGGCAGCCGGAGACGGCCAGCTTGACCTTGTGCGGGGCGTACATGTCGAACAGCATCTTCTCGAGCTTGACGCCCATGGTCATCGACTTCTGCGTGCCGAAGCGACAGTGCTCGGAGCCGACACAGGTCTTCACCGTGCGGATCGACTTGCCGTAGGCGTGGCCGGAAACCATGCCGGCGGCGTTAAGGTCGGCCCACATCTTCGGCAGGTCTTCCTTCTTCACGCCGAGCAGGTCGATACGCTGCCCGCCGGTAACCTTCACCGTCGGCACCTTGTACTTCTCGGCGGCGTCGGCGATGGCGCGCAGCTCGTCCGGCGTGGTCAGGCCACCCCACATGCGCGGCACCACCGAATAGGTGCCGTCCTTCTGGATGTTGGCGTGCGAGCGCTCGTTGATGAAGCGCGACTGCGGATCGTCCTTCGCTTCATGCGGGAAGGTCGAGATCAGGTAGTAGTTCACCGCCGGGCGGCACTTGTCGCAGCCGTTCGGCGTCTTCCATTCCATGGCCTCGAACACTGCTTCCTTGCTCGTCAGGTGCTTGGCTACGATGGCCTCGCGCACCGCCTTGTGCGAATGATCGGTGCAACCGCACATCGGCTTCTTGTCGGTTGCCGTGGCCTGATAAGCGCCACCCAGCGTCGAAGCCAGGATCTGCTCGCACAGGCCGGAACAGGAACCGCAGCTTGATGCCGCCTTGGTGTGCTTCTTCACTTCGTCGAGCGTGAAGAGGCCTTTCTCCTTGATGGCGCGGACGATGGTGCCTTTCTTGACGCCGTTGCAGCCGCAGACCTCAGCCTCATCGCTCATCGCGGCAGCCGAACTCTGGCCCTGGTGACCAACGTCGCCAACCATGCTCTGACCGAACAGCAGGTGGTCACGAATCTCGCGGATGTCCTTGGCGTCCTTCAACAACTGGAAGTACCACGGGCCGTCGGACGTATCACCGTAGAGCACACCGCCGATCAGCTTGTTGTCCTTGATCACGAGCTTCTTGTAGACGCCACCCGCCGGGTCGTTGAGGATGATTTCCTCAAAGCCTTCGCTGGCTTTGCCGCCCATGTAGTTGCCGGCCGAGAACAGGTCGATGCCGGTCACCTTGAGCTTGGTCGAGGTGACCGAGCCGGTGTAGCGGCCAATGCCGTAGTTGGCCAGATGGTTGGCGGCGACCTTGGCCTGTTCGAACAGCGGTGCGACGAGGCCATAGGCGATCCCACGGTGGGCGACACATTCGCCGACCGCGTAAACTTTCGGGTCGTAGGTCTGCAGCGTGTCGTTCACCACGATGCCGCGGTTGCAGTAGATGCCGGAGGCTTCGGCCAGCGAGGTGTTGGGGCGGATACCGGCGGCCATGACCACCAGCTCGGCGGGGATCTGCATGCCGTCCTTGAAGCGGATGGCGGCAACGCGACCAGATTCGCCGGGAATCAGCGCTTCGGTCTGTTTTTCGAGCAGGAAGGTCAGGCCACGATCTTCCAGCGATTTCTGCAGCATGCGGCCAGCCACTTCGTCGAGCTGACGTTCGAGCAGCCAGGCGCCGAGATGCACGACGGTGACATCCATACCGCGCAGCTTGAGGCCGTTGGCGGCTTCCAGACCGAGCAGGCCACCGCCGATGACGACGGCGTGCTTGTACTTCTTCGCCGCTTCGATCATGGCATCGGTATCGGCGATGTCGCGGTAGCCGATCACGCCTTCGAGGTTGTTGCCGGGAACTGGCAGCATGAATGGCGTTGAACCGGTGGCCAGCAGCAGGCGATCGTAGGGCTCTTCGGTGCCATCCTCGCCGATCACGACGCGCTTGACGCGGTCGATCCTGGCGACCTTCTTGCCCAGGTGCAGGTTGACCTTGTTCTCGCGATACCAGTCGTGGTCGTTGAGGATGATGTCCTGCACCTTCATCTCGCCGGCCAGCACCGGCGAGAGCAGGATGCGGTTGTAGTTGGGATGCGGCTCGGCGCCGAAGATCGTGACGTCGTACATGTCGGGGGCAATACGGAAGAGTTCTTCCAGGGTGCGCACACCCGCCATGCCGTTGCCGACCATCACCAGTTTGGGTTTGCTCATGTTGCGACTCCGTGTGATTTTGATTTCCACCACACCTAACGCAACAGCCATGCCAACATCACAACATGTTGTTTTTTATAGAAGTTGATTGCATAGAGCAAAACAGGGCGCACTTTGCTGGTGCGCCCCGATCTATTCCGGTGCAGGCAATGCTGCTTGCAGCCCCTTGCTTGTCAAAAGACGAAAGCAGGAATTCCGGTGCCCATCATTTCCGACCCGCACCACCTTCACCGGAATAAAGCGGCGAATGCCAGACAGCCGCCTCCGGGCGATCCCAGTACGGCTCTGTGCCAAAACGCTCAAGCAGGAATTCGATGAAGGCGCGGACCTTCAAAGGCAGGTGCCGGTTTGGCATATGCACGGCGAAGATGAATCGTTCAACCGGTACGTAACCCGGCAAGACCTCGACCAATCGCCCGGCCTGCAACTCCATGCCGACAATGAAGGTTGGCAGCAGGGCCAGGCCAAGCCCGCCGAGCACTGCTTGCGACAAGGCTTCGTCATCATTGATGCGCAGGGTGCCGGCAACCGGTACGGAAGCATCGCCCTCTGGCCCCTTGAGGTGCCAATAGCCCTGGGTATTCATGTAGGTGTAATCGAGGCAGTTGTGCTGAGCGAGATCTGCAGGCGTCAACGGTATGCCTCGTCGAGCGAGGTAAGCCGGGCTGCCGCAAATCTTTCGCCGGATCGGTGCGAGTTTGCGCGCGACCAGGTTGTCACCGGCTTCCGGAGCAATTCGCAGGGCAAGGTCATACCCTTCTTCGACGAGGTCGACCAGGCGATCGCTGATCGTCATGTCGACCGTCAGATCCGGATATTGCGCCATGAAATCCGGCAAGGCTGAAGCCACATGCAGGGTGCTGAACGCCACCGGTGCACTGATTTTCAACTTGCCGCGTGGCTCGAGATGAAGGCGGCTGACCGTGTTATCTGCCAGTGACAACTCGTCGAGAATCCGGTCGCAATGTTCGAAATACGCCTCTCCGATATCGGTCAGGCTCAGGCGACGGGTACTGCGGTGTAGCAAGCGAACGCCCAGCGACGCTTCCAGCCGGGCGACCGATTTGCTGATCCGTGATTTCGAGATGTCGAGCCGCCTTGCCGCACCGGAAAAGCTCTTTGCCTTTACGACGTGCGCGAAGAGCAACAGGTCATTGATGTCATGCACGAGGCCACCTGATTGTTATCAATTTGGAAACAGTTTTATTCAAATCCCCTGACTTATCAAGCTCAAGCCAAGCTCCTATCATTTGGAGTCCGCTAGAAATCGATAAGCAAATTCCCAAAAAAACCAAGAAGAACATTGAAATGGAAGAATTTAACCTGCTCGTCAGGGATATCGATTTTGCCCGCCTGATGGCCTTACGGCCACCACCCAATTTGCGCACCGAATTGGAGCGCGCCATTGTTGTTCCTGGCGACTCAATACCCGTCAACATCGTGACCATGGGGGCGTCGGTAGGCTATCGCGACCAGAAAACCGGCCATTGCCGCGAAATCGAACTGGTCTACCCCGACGAAGCCGACCTGGACTCCGGAAAGATCTCGGTCCTGACGCCTGTGGGCAGCGCCCTGATCGGCCTCGCTGAAGGGCAGGAAATCGATTGGCACTTCCCGGATGGAACACCGCATCGCCTGAAGGTCATGTCCGTAAAGCAGGCCGAGCAGGGGCGCCCACCCGAAATACACAAACACTTCAAACAAATCTGAATCAGGGGATCGATCGTGCGCTACAAGTCATTCGAGGAATTCATTCACCAGGTCGCTGCCCGCAACACGGGACAGCCGGAGTTTCTGCAGGCCGTTACGGAAGTCATCGAAAGCTTGTGGCCCTTCATCGCACAACACCCGAAATATGCCGAACATGGCCTGCTGGATCGACTGGTCGAACCGGAACGCGTCATCATGTTCCGTGTCTCGTGGGTGGATGACCACGGGGAAGTTCAAGTCAATCGCGGTTACCGGATCCAGCATTCTTCGGCCATCGGCCCCTACAAGGGCGGCATCCGCTTCCACCCTTCGGTCAACCTGTCGATCCTGAAATTCCTGGCCTTCGAGCAGACCTTCAAGAATGCGCTGACCACGCTGCCCATGGGTGGCGGCAAGGGCGGTTCCGACTTTGACCCGAAGGGCAAGAGCCCTGGCGAAGTGATGCGCTTCTGCCAGGCTTTTGTCGGCGAACTGTTCCGTCACATCGGTTCGGATACCGACGTACCCGCGGGCGATATCGGTGTCGGCGGCCGCGAAGTCGGCTTCATGGCCGGCATGATGAAGAAGCTTTCCAACCGCGCCGACTGCGTATTCACCGGCAAGGGCCTGTCCTTCGGCGGCTCGCTGATCCGCCCGGAAGCCACCGGCTACGGCACGGTGTACTTTGCCGAAGAAATGCTCAAGCAGAAGGGCAAAAGCTTTGACGGCATGCGCGTCAGCGTTTCCGGCTCCGGCAACGTCGCCCAGTACGCTGTGGAAAAGGCGATGGAAATGGGCGCCAAGGTCGTCACCGTTTCCGACTCCAGCGGCACGGTCATCGACAACGACGGCTTCACGCCCGAAAAACTGGCTGAGCTGATGGAAGTGAAGAACCATCTGTACGGACGCGTTGACCAGTACGCAAAGCGCGTCAAGGCCAATTTCCAGGCCGGCATCAACCCATGGGGCGTTCCGGTCGATATTGCCCTCCCCTGCGCGACACAGAACGAGCTGGACGGTGAAGACGCCAGGACGCTGGTGAAAAACGGCGTCACCTGCGTTGCCGAAGGCGCCAACATGCCGTCGACGATCGAGGCCTTCAAGGTCTTCGAGAGCAGCGGCGTCCTCTACGCACCGGGCAAGGCCAGCAACGCTGGCGGCGTCGCCACATCAGGGCTTGAAATGAGCCAGAACGCAATGCGCCTCTCGTGGCCGCGCGAGGAGGTCGATGCCCGCCTGCACGGCATCATGCGTAGCATCCACGATGCTTGCCTGCAGCATGGTCGGCGCCCCGACGGCACGATCAGCTACGTGAATGGCGCCAACGTCGCCGGCTTCGTCAAGGTTGCCGATGCAATGCTGGCTCAGGGGGTCATTTAGCACCCGGTTTTGTTGGCGGATATTTGCAAATCCGATACTTGAAACCCATTTGATTTTCGATGGAGGGCTGTATGTTTCCTGAATACCGCGACCTGATTTCCAAATTGAAGACAAGCAATCGTCACTTCCAGGGCCTGTTTGAAAAACACAACGCGCTTGATCAGAAGATAAAGAACATGGAATCACGGCTTGAGCCCGGCACACCCGACGAAATCGAAATCCTGAAAAAGAAAAAACTCGCCCTCAAGGATGAAATCTATGTCTTGCTCCAGGAGACAAGCTTTCATCAAGAGAAAGCCTGACGAAAGCAGCTTGAGGGTTCATGGCAATCAAGCCTCCGCAGCGCATCATCAGCATGAAAGGCACCCCGTCAGCTGCGAGGTTGGAGGAGAAACTTTCAGGGGCAACTACTGGGTTGCCGGAATGATCCTTGTCGTTTCGACGGCCACCGGGGGAACAAGTACGCAGCTTGCCAACAGAGCGCCTGCCGAACTGGCAAAGACCCTGTTGAGGGATTTCATTCTGGCAGGCAAGGGATGAGATTTCTGCAATAGGCGCTGCGTCAAAAGCATGCGCAAGTTCATGGCACCCTCCGGAACCGCCAGCATCACCGGTACCACACTCATCCCGCCAGCGGCTACCGTGAAGCCCCTCTCGCCGACAAGGCGGAGCCCCGTGATGCCGGAAACCGAAATTTCAAAATCCTGCGCTGTCTGCGCGAGATTCATCAATCGCAGCGTACAGATCAGCACGTTATCAAGGACAGGCGCCTGGCCGCGCCGACCGGCAAGTTCAACATCCATAAAATGCAGCACGACGTTGATTGATCCTGCCAACTGACCGCTCAAACAAGAACGCCGTTGCGGGCCAGTCTGCAAACGGCGTTCTTGCGAGGGCTGCAGGATTCAGGCCGGGGAGTTGCCCGTCAGCGAACCGGGATCGATTTGCCGCGCGCCTGCAGCCATGCCAGCAAGGCCGCATAGAGCCTGTCGGGCACTACAGGCTTGGCGATGTGGTCGTTCATGCCCGCATCGAGGCAGATCTTTCGATCTTCATCGAAGGCATTGGCCGTCATCGCCAGGATCGGTGTCTCGCAATTCAGCGAATTTTGGCGAATGGCGCGGGTGGCATCGACGCCATTCAGGTTCGGCATCTGCATGTCCATCAGGATCAGGTCATAGGCATTACGACGCGCCAATTCGAGCGCCTGTTGACCATCCTCGGCCAAGGTCACCATCAGTCCTGCGCATTCCAGCAGTTCCCGCGACACATCCTGATTGATCGGTTCATCCTCGGCCAGCAAGATTTGCGCGCCAGCGTATTCGTCGCGCAAGCTCTGCATGACTGAGTTGGTAGGGGCCGCCGCTGCCAGTGGGGCATCGATGGCGGCATCTGTCTTACCGATGTGAGCGGTAAACCAGAAGGTGCTCCCCACCCCCGGCGCACTGTCGACACCGGCGTCGCCGCCCATCAGCCTGGCCAGTTGCCGGCTGATGGCCAGACCCAGCCCGGTGCCACCGTATCTTCTCGTCATCGAACCGTCGGCCTGCTGGAAGGCAACAAACAGACGTTCCTGGTCTTCGGCGGAAATACCGATACCGGTATCGCTCACCTCGACCCGCAGCAGCAGGCCGTCCAAAGACTCTTCCAGCGCACTCAGGCGCACGAAAACCAAGCCGCGGTCGGTGAACTTGATGGCATTTGAAACGAAATTGAGCAGGATCTGCCCGAGCCGCATTGCATCGCCCATCAGCGGCAGGCTGGCAAGTTCGGAGGGCAGATCAATGTTCAGCGTGAGGCCTTTCTCGGCAGCCTTGTGGGCAGTCAGTTTGCCCAGCGTGTCGAGTACCTCGCGCAGCCTGAAATCACGCTGCTCCAGCACCAGGCGTTCGGCTTCGATCTTGGAGATGTCGAGGATGTCGCCGATGACCTGGAGCAGGTGCTGCGAGGCGCTGTCGATCTTGGACAACTGATCCCGCAGCTTGGGATCCTCCGCCCGGCGCAGGGCGAGGCCTGTCATGCCCATGATCGCATTCATCGGTGTGCGCAACTCATGGCTCATGTTGGCGAGGAAGGTGCTCTTGGCACGATTGGCTGCTTCGGCTGCTTCCTTGGCGGTAGCCAGTTCCGCCGTGCGGGCCTCGACCAGTTCTTCGAGGTGGTGACGGTGTTGTTCCAGCTCGATGGCGGACTGCTTGCTCGATGTGACGTCGGTATGGGTGCCACACATGCGTAGCGGCTTCCCGTCCGCATCCCGCTGCATCACACTCGCCTGATCGAGAATCCAGCGTACGCTGCCGTCCTTGTGGAGCATGCGGTATTCGAGTCGATGAATATTCGAGTGGCCTTCGAGGACGGCATTGATCGACTCCCACGCGTAGCCACGATCTTCGGGGTAAATGAAATCCGTCCACTGCTGGGTGGTCTGCTGGATTTCACGGTGGGTGTAGCCCAGTATCACAGCCCACTGCTCGTTCCGGTCGACTGTTCCGGCAGCGATATCCCAGTCCCAGAACCCGAGCTCCGATCCTTGCAGGACGAAGCGCAGTTGCTTCTCGCTGTTCTCCAGGGCCAGTTCGGACATCTTGCGTTCGCTGACATCCTGGAACGTAACGCCGCATTGCCTCGGCCCCGCCTGGTAAGCGGAAACGGAATAGAAAATACCCAGCAGTTCGGAACCCCGTTCGAACTGCTGCGGAACGCCGGTGAGCGCCACGTTCCCGTAGGTTCCAATCCAGTCGGCGGAATCCCTTTCGACGCCGGGCAATACCTGCGTCAATCGTTTGCCGGTGACTTCCCTTGCCTTCAGGCCGGTAGCCTTCTCGAACCCAGAATTCGCGGCGAGGATGATCAGGTCCACCGGTGCTCCATCCTCGTCCTGAACGACTTCGAACAAGACAAAGCCGGCCTTCATGTTCTCGAAGAGGGAGCGGTATTGTTTCTCGGATTCGACGAGGCTCTTCTCGATCTGCTGGCGCTCGGAAATGTCTTCGACCAGGCAGACTAGGAAATCGGGAAGTCCCTGACTGTCGCGCACCAGCCTGACTTTCAGCTCCCCCCAGAACTCGCTCAGATCCTTCCGGAAAAATCGCTTGTTCCTCGCATAGCGGTCCATTTCACCCGCCAGCAACCGGGACAGCAGCTGGATATCCCGATCCAGCTCTTCCCGCGGGGTCACCGCTTGCCAGCCCCTCCCGAGCAATTCTTCCTTCGGGTAGCCGAACATCTCGCACAAACGCTGATTTGCCTGCAGCACCTGGCCTTCAAGGGCAACGATCGCTATACCCGTGGATGCAAGCTCAAAGGCCGCCTCAAGGTGGCGCGGACCTTCGTCGGACTCCCTGGAACATCCTTCGGGGATATGCTGTTTCATGCTTATTCTGCTGGCTGTCTATGAACGTACATTCTTCCACATTATCGGCGCATGGCCGGCACGGTCAATCGATGGCCGCTGCGGTCGAGGGACTGGCACACGGACATGCTTCGGCAACAATCAGGAAGCAGCAAATGTAAACGCTTGTGTCTGCTTCTACGCCGCGAGGTGCCCGTTGCTCTCCACCGCGACAATCGCTTTCGCCTGGTTGAAATCGGCGGCATAGCCGCACAGCTAGTTGGCGATCGATTACGGCGCATGCAGCGTGTTGACGCGCTCGTTGGCAGCGGCTAGGAAACCCAATCACTTCTTCGTTGGATTCGCCCTGCATGCGCACGACGATGAGGATTGCACCCATTTCCAGAGCAGGTACGCCGCCCTGCTTCTGTCCACAGCCGATTCTGTTGACGGGCCTGTTATGGGCCCAAAGCAGTAAATCCAGCGATAAGTAAATCTGATCTTTTAAAGGTGACTTTTATTTGCATCTCTTAAAGATGTATTTTAGACTCCACTTTATGGTGAATGTGCCAACACAGCACATAACCCATTCGCTCAGTGGCTACACAAAATGCAGCCAACAACTTCGTTGCTTAACCAATTCTTGACGGAGAACAGCATGAAACAGACGACACCTCTGGGACCGGATCAATTTCTTCTGATTGGAAGAGCAATGATGGTGCTCTCCGCAATCGGGATGGCCATGGCGATATATGTTGCCTATGGCGTTGAAACATTGACGATTACCCAGCAGATCGCAGGCCACCTGGCGATCCCCGTTTTCGCCGCGCTCTTCAAGGTCAGTTATGTTGTCCGCCTTGCGGCCCATCATTCAATGGGGAATCTGGCTGCCGGTTGATACACCGGAGCGGCAGGACGGATTCGGATATGTGTAAAGCCTGCGGTTAGCCAACGCTGCACTGTTGTAACCCACCGCGTATTTCTGCCTCGGGGTTTGTACCTGATTTTGGATATCCAGAAATTTTTGTTTATATATCACACTGTGATTGTTTTGCCATTGCCAGTTTGTTGATAGCCCACGGCTTGAGTCGAAGAAAGGTAACACCATGTTTTTTTCAAAGCGGAAGCAGCTTCTGGAACGCACGCTCAAGGATGCGGAAGCGCTACGCGCCGAGAATTCCGAATTGAAGCATCGACTGGCCATACAGGAGTCAGATAACGCCGCACTTGCCGCGCAGGTGGAAAATCTCCAGCGCCAGCAAACGACAATCGACGGTGTTGCGGCAAATCTCGGGCGTTTTGGCGAATCCCTCAACGGTGTTGCGGTGTCATTTCGTGGGCTGGCAACGAGCCTGCAGCTTGAGAAAAAATCGGCTGCAGAAGCTGCGACAGAATCCGGCGCCAATCGCGAGGCCTTCGAAAAGATGGCCAGCAGCCTTCAGGCAATGTTCGAACGCATGAACGATGCTTCCGACAGTGTTGGCGGGCTGGCGCTTCGTGCAGAAGAAATTGCTGGCATCGTGCAATTGATCAAGGAAATCGCTGACCAAACGAATCTCCTTGCACTGAATGCCGCAATTGAGGCTGCACGCGCAGGCGAGGCCGGCCGGGGATTTGCCGTTGTCGCCGACGAGGTTCGGAAACTCGCCGAGCGAACGACGAAAGCAACGGGTGAAATCGCCGGACTGGTCGCGGGCATCCGCGACGAAACACACAAGGCGCAGTCTGTCATGGAAATCGGTGCCAATGACGCTGCCCGTTACTCGGCTGACAGCGATACCGCCCAGACAAGCATGGCTCGCCTGCTCGACATCTCGCAGCGGATGGAAAGGACCATCAATTCCGCTTCATTGCTGGCCGGGATCGAGTTGGCCGACATCGAGGAACTGACCTTGAAGCTGGAGGTTTACAAGGTCTTTCTCGGTGTCTCCAGAATTCGTCCGGAAGAGCTTCCGGACGATACCCAGTGCCGTCTCGGCCAGTGGTACTACGACGGAGAAGGGAAAGCCTACTTCTCGAACATGCGCGACTATTCCGAACTCGAAACGCCGCACCGGGCGGTGCACGAGCAGGCAAAGAAAGCGGTGGCTCTCTATTACAAGGGGAACTGGGAGGATGCACTGGCCGCGCTTGAAGCGATGGAGCAAGCCAACCTTACCGTAATGCACGGGATCGCCCGCATGGTCGAGGTCAGCGGCGCTGCAATTTTCGGCAATTCAAAATGAACCGGACAGGCTGCCCACATCTGGCTGCAACTTCCGTCCGTGCCGACGAAGCCGCTCTGACTGCAGCTGCAGATCTGGCGGCCAATCTTGGCATCAGCAATGAGGACATTCACCGCCGCCTGACCTTTCTTGATTTCACATCGGAGGATGCGGCACAGCTCAGCGTGCTGCACGCCGGACTGGGCGCATCCCCACGCGGTTTCGGAGAACACTTCTACACGACACTGCGCAAGATTCCGGAATTGGCGGGCCTGCTGTCCGATGACGCAACAGTGGAACGTCTGCAAGCAGCCCATGAGACCTATTTTGCCGAGCTGGTTTCTGGGCCGCACGACGAGGCCTACGTTGCCAGGCGCCTGCAAGTGGGGCTTACCCACGCACGCATCGGGCTCAAGCCGGAATGGTACGCCGGCGCTTTCCGGCGTTACCTGTCTTCGATGCTGCGGACGATCCGCGCCTGGGCGGGGAATGATGAGGCGAAATTTCTCGGCACCTACGATGCACTGCTCAAAGTGGTTTTTTTCGATTTGTGCCTGACACTCGACACCTACTTCGATGCTGACAAGCAGACCATACGGCTCCGCGAACGGGCCATCGAGTCCAGCGTCAACGGGATCTTCATTGCCAATGCCGGGAAACCGGGCAATCCGCTGACCTATGTAAATCCGGCCTTTGCGCGAATGCTCGGAATCAATCGGGAAGTTGCCGTCGGCACCCCCTGCTTCTGCCATTCATGCGAAGGGGAAAGCAGCGAATATGCCGGAAGAGGGTCATGTAGCGTATGGGATACCGAAGAGCTTCGCCGGGCCATCAGCGATGGCCGGCAGGGCTACACCATACTGACGCTGAAGACGGATGAGGGACCGCGCCATCTCGAACTGTTCCTCGCCCCTGTACGCAGCCACGATGATGCACTGACGCATTTCATCGGTGTCCTTAACGACGTGACTGACCGCCGTGCAGCTGAAGAGCGTCTGATGTTCCTGGCAACCCACGACCCACTCACTGGCTTGCCGAACCGGGCCCTGCTGCTCGACAGAATCGAACGTGCCATGGCCCGTGGAAAACGAGGTGCTCCCGGTGCGCTGCTGTTCATCGATCTGGACCGTTTTAAGCTGATCAACGACAGCGATGGCCATAATTTCGGCGACCTCGTGCTGTGCGAGGTGGCCAAGCGCCTGCGTAATTGTGCGCGCGAGGGAGATACGGTTGCACGCCTCGGCGGTGACGAATTCGTGCTTCTTGCCGAAAACCTGCCAAACGACGATGTGCTGGCCAGTACCGAAGAAATCGCCAATCGCCTGATCTCGGCGCTGGATACACCAATCGCAGAATCAGACAGGGAAATTCCACTCGGAGCCAGTATCGGGATCGCGCTTTATCCACGCGATGGTGATGATGCGGCAACCCTGTTGCGCCATGCCGACGCTGCGCTCTATCGCGCAAAGGATGCCGGGCGCGGCGGCTATCGCTTCTTCTCTGCCGAAATGAACGATCAAGCTCGCGATCGACTACGGCTGCAGTCGGAGCTGAAGCGTGCGCTCGAATCCGGTCAGATCGAAGTGCATTACCAGCCTCAGGTCGATCTTGCCAGCGGGGCTGTCATCGGTGTTGAGGCGCTTGCCCGCTGGTTCCACCCGGAGCATGGCGCTGTGCCACCCGACACTTTCATCCCGGTTGCCGAAGAAACCGGATTGATCATTCCGCTTGGCGAAGCTGTACTGCGCGCATCATGCAATCAGGCGGTCGCCTGGTCTGCGTGCGGTCGGGCTCCGCGTGTCGCCGTCAATATTTCGTCGCGGCAGATGCGCAGCGCCAGGCTACCGGAAAACATTGCAGCCATTCTCGACGAGACCGGCTGCAGACCCGAGTGGATTGAACTCGAAATTACCGAGAGTGCGGCAATGGCAGACCCGGAAGCTGCACAGGCCATTCTGGGGCGACTCCGTGACATGGGGATCTCGATCGCGATTGACGACTTTGGCACAGGCCATTCGTCGCTGGCACGCCTGACCCGATTGCCGGTAGACAAGCTGAAGATCGATCGCAGCTTTATCCCCGCAGAACCCGATGCCCCTTCAAGCAGGGAAGATGCAGCGGTCGTTGTAGCTATCGTCACCCTCGGCCGCCAGCTTGGTCTGCGTGTCATCGCCGAAGGAGTTGAAACAGTAAGACAGAGCGACTGGCTGGCAACGATCGGCTGCCACCAGGGTCAGGGATGGCTCTTTGGTCGACCACAAGCAGCTGATATCAAAGTTTTTCAGACGAAGCTTGTGAAAGCCGGTTGATGATGCGTTTCTGGATTTTATAAGCGTGGAATTCGAGGACACTGACTGATGGCCAAGAAATTCCCATTGCATCCGAAGCATCCGGAAAGAATTTGCTGGGGCTGCGAAAAATACTGTCCTGCACATTCACTTGCGTGCGGCAATGGCTCAGGACGTACTCAGCATCCGGCAGAGATGCTCGGGGAGGACTGGTACAAATTCGGAGATTGGGGAATAGAGGCTGCCGAAGAGTCCGAAGATCCTTCACGCGACCAGAATTGAGGCACCGGGCTTAGTGTCGAACATCGCCCCCCCTCTGAACATGTCGCCAGTAAGGCAAATGTCGGCGTTTACATCCGCCCTTACGCCGCCAGGTGCCCGTTGCTCTCCACCGCCACAATCGCCTTGGCCTGATTGAAATCTGCGGCATAGCCGCAGGCAAACAGGCAGGCTGCCAGTTGGTTGGCAATCGGTTGCGGCAGTGGGATGTGGCCGTCGAGCACCTTGCGTATCCAGCCTGCGGTGGCTACCGCATCAGCCTCTTCCGGCAGGTGTGGCAAGGCTTTCAGGCTGTCATGTTCGGCTTCGAAAAGAATGTCGCAGAGTCCGTCGTGCAGATGTTCGATGCGCGGACGACGCTTGGGATTGGCGAAAGGTTCGCCTTCGGTAGCGCGCAGCAGGAGCGCATGCGCACCCTGGCTGCCGAGCACGTCGCGCATGGTGTCCATGTAGGCGGGATGCGTTGCTGCAGCGAGCAGCACTCCCTGCCCGCGGAAGGGATCGAGCATTTTCACCAGGCTGTGCGCGCTGTTGCGCACGCCAAGCCGGGCACGCAGGGAAAGAAGATCCGAGAGCCCCGGTGTGATTACCGACAGCGGCACGAAGGCCAGGCCCTGCGTATCAAGCGCTTGCTGCGCCGCTGATTGACTGACGGCGGGGAGAATTCCCAACTCGCGAAAAACGTGGCCACTGGTGACACGGCCAAAGCCTTCAAGCAGCCCATGCACCACCACGGGGACATGGAAGCGTTGCAGCAGCATCGCCAGCAACGGCGTCAGGTTGGCGCTTTTACGCGCGCCGTTGTAGCTGGGGATGACTACCGGCCGAACACCTTCGTGCTGAACATGCAGCGTGTTGACGCGCTCATTGGCGGCAACGAGAAAACCGGTCATCTCGTCGGTGGACTCGCCCTTCATGCGCAAGGCGATGAGGATCGCCCCCAGCTCGATATCGGCGACACCGCCGTCGAGCATGGCGCCGTAGAGGTGCTTGGCGTCCTCGAATGTCATGTCGCGTGAACCTTCGGCGCCGCGACCGATTTCCTTGATGATGTGGGCGTAACTCATGGGGGCTCTCCGGTGGGCTCTCACGCCGCTACGGGATGTGCGGCAACGGCCATCTTTTTCAACTGCGGCAGGCAACCACCGCAGAAGGTTCCGCATTTTAGCTTGTCCTGCACCTCCATGAGCGAGGCGCCCGACGCAAATTCAGCTTCGATCTGGGCCTCAGTGACATCTCCACATTTGCAGACTACCGGCGACCGAGCCGGTGCCTGTTTGGGCGGCTGTGCGATAGGCGCCAGGGCAAAGCGGATGAGCGAGGCGTCGAGGGCGTTGTCGGCCATCGCGTCCTGCAACCAGCCCATGGCCAGGGTTTCGCCGCCGAGGCGGATGCCGAAAAGACGGCCATCACGGGCGATTGCCTTCTTGGCAATGGCCCGCTTGGGGTCGTCATAGACGATAGCGCCCTCCTCGCCATTGAGTCCAAAGAGGGCATCGATCTCCTCGATCAGTTCGGGCAACGGCGCCTCCTTGAGGGCGGCGCGCAGGACGACCAGGGGCGTGCTGTTGCCGTGTAGCGCGACAGTGGCATAGGGAAAGCGCTTGAGTAGCGTGCGCGCACGTTCGAGCAGGGCGAGCGCATTGTTTTCGGCCGAGGTTTCGTCGCCATGGCAGATGATGGCCAGAGGCCACGACAGGTCGGCCTTTTCAATGGCGACGGCAGTGTGCTTGAGTTCGGGCTGGAACGAGAAGGGATCGGTTGCTGAAGACATCAGCGCATTAGCACCATAGCCGTTCATGAACTGCTCGCCCCAGTGCATCGGCAGCCAGGCGCGGCCGCGCAGCATGCTTTCGTCGGCTTCGACACGGACGATGATTTCGCCACGACCATTGCTGACGCGGGCGAGCATGCCGGACTCCAGGCCACGGTGACGCAGGTCGCAGGGATTCATCTTCAGCAGCGGCTCACCTTCGCCCTTGAACAGGCGGGCAACGGTACCGGTACGGCTCATGCCATGCCACTGATCAAGCAGGCGACCGGTGAGCAGGCTGATGGGCCGGGCAGGATCGGTGAGTTCAGCGGTTGGCTTGTGTTCGACGACGACAAAACGCGCCCGCCCGCTCGGCGTCGGAAAAACGCCGTCTTCATAGAGCCGGGTGCGGCCGCCAGCAGCGCCTTCTGGATACGGCCACTGCTGCGGCCCTTCCGTTTCAAGCAGGGCGTAGCTGAGACCGGTGATGTCAAGGTCGCGCCCACTGGTAGATGCGCGGTGTTCGGCGTGGATAGACTCGGGGGTGGTGTAGGGAAACAGCTGCTCGGTCAGCGGCTGGCCAAGCGCCTTGCCGAGCCGGCGGGCAAAGTCGAGGGCGATCTGCCAGTCGTGGCGAGCTTCACCGGGCGGCGGCACGGCAGCACGCACACGTGAGATGCGGCGCTCGGAGTTGGTCACCGTACCTTCCTTTTCGCCCCACGAGGTGGCTGGCAGCAGCAGGTCGGCATACCGGGCGGTATCGGTGTTGGCATAGGCTTCCTGCAGCACGACAAACTCGGCCGTCTCCAGCGCGGCACGAATTTCGGCCTGGTCGGGCATTGACTGTGCGGGGTTGGTGCAGGCGATCCACACGGCCTTGATCTCGCCACTTTTCAGCGCACGAAACAGGTCCACCGCCCGTTTGCCGGGCTTTGGCGGAACGAACGGAACCCCCCAGAAGCGGGCCATTTCAGCGCGATGGGCGGGGTTGCCGAGATCGCGGTGGGCAGACAGCAGATTGGACAAGCCCCCGACTTCACGCCCACCCATGGCGTTGGGCTGGCCGGTAAGTGAAAACGGCCCACAGCCGGGACGCCCGATTTTCCCGGTGGCAAGGGGCAGGTGAATGATCGCGGCGTTGTTGTGGGTGCCATGCCATGACTGGTTGAGCCCTTGGCAGTAAAGGGAAAGCGCGGACTTTGCCGAGCCGAACCAGCGGGCAGCCAGGACGATGGCTTCGGGGTCGAGGCCGGTCAGTTCGGCGGCCATCGCCGGGGTATAGCGTTCGACGAGTTTTTCGATGGCTTCAAAGCCTTCGGTGTGGGCGGCGATGTAGTCGCGATCAACGAAGTTTTCGCGCAGCAAGACGTGCAGAAGTGCGTTGTAGAGGGCGATGTCGCTACCGGGCTTGAGCGGCAGATGCAGATCGGCCAGCGCACAGCTTTCGGTGTGCCGGGGGTCGATCACGATAACGCGCAAATTGGGATTGGCCGCCTTGGCATCCTCGATACGGCGAAAGACAATCGGATGGGCGACTGCCGGATTGGCACCGGCGATGACGATGCATTCAGCGCTGTCGATGTCTTCGTAGGCACACGGGGGGGCATCAGCGCCGAGCGTCTGCTTGTAGCCGGCGACAGCCGATGACATGCAGAGACGGGAGTTGGTATCGAGGTTGTTGGTGCCGATCAGGCCTTTGGCCAGTTTGTTGAAGACGTAGTAATCCTCGGTGAGTAGTTGGCCGGCCAGGTAGAAGGCGACGGAATCGGGGCCGTGGGAACGAATGGTGTCGGCGAAGCGGCGCGCGGCAAGATCGAGTGCGTCATCCCAGCCGACGCGCGTCAGCCCACCTTTGCGCTCGGCGCGAAGTTGGGGATGGAGCAGGCGGTAATCGTGGCGGGCGGATTGATCAAGGCTGGCGCCCTTGACACACAAGCGGCCAAAATTGGCCGGGTGCGTCTTGTCACCGCGTACGCCAACGATGCGCTCGCCGTCGCTTTCGATGATGACCCCGCAACCGGTGCCGCAGTAACAACAGGTGGATCTGGTTTCTGTCTTCATGTCTGGTTGAACTCCTCAGACAGAAATAGCAACAGACATGCCACGCTTATGAATCAATGCGTTAGGCGTAGCTTCAACCCTACCAGCCGGGGGGAAGCTTCAGACTGGTGCAGTTGCGCTAGGGCAAATGCGCCTGAATGGTGCAGGAAAACAGAGGAGATGCAACCGTGGGCGAGATCCGGCGCGCTTTGCACCGGAAAAGGCTATTTGACGCGTTGCAGTTTGGGGCGCGTAGCCGGCGGTGGCGACGGGGGTTCGGGTGGCTGCTCGGTGACATCAGCAGCGGCAGAACTCGCGGCTTCCGCCGTGTCTTCCGGCTCGAAGGCCATGCCAGCACCGTTTTCGCGCGCGTAGATGGCGGCAACATTGGTGATCGGCACCGAGAGATCACGGGCGACACCACCGAAGCGCGCCTGAAAGGTGATGATCTCGTTGCCCATCAGCAGGTGATTGGTGGCATCCGGTCCGACATTCAGAACGATCTGGCCATCACGCACAAACTCCATCGGCACGCGCGTGCGCGCATCAACCGCAACCGCGAGATACGGCGTGAAGCCATTGTCGCAGCACCATTCGTGAATGGCGCGGATGAGGTAGGGCTTGGTGGAAGGTAGTGACATGGGGGCACAGGCAGGAACGGGAGGCGCAGCCGGGATGCTGCTGCACGCCCCCTTCCCGGGTCTTATCTGCGCATCACTTTTTCAGGCGGCGTCAGCGCGTCGATGAAGCCCTGACGGCTGAAAATGCGTTCGGCGTACTTCATCAGCGGCGCAGCCTGCTTGCCGAGATCGATATCGTAGTGATCCAGGCGCCACAGCAGCGGGGCGATGGCGACATCAAGCATGGAGAACTCGTCACCCAGCATGTGCTTCTGCTTGGTAAATATCGGAGCCAGTTCGATCAGGCGTTCGCGGATAACCTGACGCGCCTTGTCGGCGGTCTTGGCATTCTTCTCGAGCATTTCGATGTGCGCGAAAATCTCACGCTCCATGCCGGAAAGCAGCTGACGTGCCTTGGCTCGCATGATCGGGTCGGCCGGCATCAGTTGCGGATGCGGGAAGCGCTCATCGATGTACTCGTTGATGATGTTCGGCTCGTACAGGATGAGATCGCGCTCAACCAGCACCGGCACGCGGTTGTACGGGTTGATGACGGCAATGTCTTCCGGCTTGTTGAAGAGGTCGACGTCGATCACCTGAAAATCCATGCCTTTTTCGTACAGGACGATGCGGCAGCGGTGACTAAACGGGCAGGTGGTACCTGAATAGAGGTTCATCATGATTTTTTTACCCTCAAAATGCGAATCGGCATCGCAACGGTACAGGGTCGCTGTACCGGCGATGCCGCAATCTGTATCAGACGCCTAGTGGATATCTTTCCAGTATTCCTTCTTCAGCGCATAGGCGAAGAAGAAAAGCACTGCCAGGAAGGCGAGAACGAACCATCCCAGCTGCTTGCGCTGTTCCTGCATCGGCTCAGCCATCCACACCATGAACCCGACAAGGTCGGAAACCTGCTTGTCGAACTCGGCCGGAGCCAGCTTGCCCGGCACAGCCAGTTCAAGCTTGTGGCTTTCGCGGTTCAACACTTGCTCACCCTGGAGTTCCCAGAGAATGTGCGGCATGCCAACGTTGTCGAAAACCACGTTGTTCCAGCCCGTCGGGCGATTGGTATCGCGGTAGAACTGACGTAGATAGGTGTAGAGCCAGTCAGCGCCAGAGCCATCGGCTGAGGCACGCGCACGTGCAATCACCGTCAGATCAGGCGGTGCAACACCGAACCACTGCTTCTGCTCATCAGTACGGGCAGCAACGCGCATCTGTTCACCGATCTTCTCGGCAGTGAACATCAGGTTGTCCTTGATCTGCTGTTCCGTCAGACCGAGTTCGGTCAGGCGGTTATAGCGCATGTAGGACGCGCCGTGGCAGTTCAGACAGTAGTTCACAAACAGCTTGGCACCATTCTGCAGCGCCGGTTTGTCGGCGACGGAACCAGGCCACTTGTCGAGGTGCACCGCAGCACCTGCGGCATACGCCATGATCGGCGCAAAGAGCAATGCAACGAGTAATTTCTTCATTTTCGACATCCTCATTTCGTCGTCACACGATCCGGAGCCGGACGGTATTTGTCGATCTTCGAATACCAGGGCATCAGCAGGAAGAAGCCGAAGTAAATCAGCGAGCAGACCTGCGACACCTTCTCACCCCAGAACGACGGGGCCTGGGTACCGAGGTAGCCGAGGATGAAGAACGAAACGATGAACAGCGCCAGGAAGGTCTTGTAGATCGGGCCGCGGTAGCGGATCGACTTGACCGGGCTGCGATCGAGCCACGGCAGCGCGGCGAAAATCACGACCGAAGCCCCCATGGCGACAACCCCCCAGAACTTGGCTTCAAGGCCGAAGAAGTTCCAGACCACGGCGCGGAGGATCGAGTAGTAAGGCGTGAAGTACCAGACCGGCGCGATATGCGGCGGGGTCTTCAGCGGATCAGCCGGGTAGAAGTTGTTGTACTCGAGGAAGTAGCCACCACCTTCCGGTGCGAAGAACATGATTGCCGAGAAGACCATCAGGAAGACGACAACACCGACGATGTCCTTGACCGTGTAGTACGGGTGGAACGGAATGCCGTCGAGCGGGTGACCATCGGCATCCTTCGGAGCCTTCGCCCCCTTGATCTCGACGCCGTCCGGGTTGTTCGACCCGGTCTCGTGCAGCGCCAGGATGTGCGCAGCAACCAGGCCGATGATGACCAGCGGGAAGGCGATGACGTGGAAGGAGAAGAAACGGTTCAGCGTTGCATCGCCAATGACGAAGTCGCCGCGCAGCCAGATTGACAGCGGATCACCGATCAGCGGGATGGCCGAGAATAGGTTCACGATCACCTGCGCGCCCCAGAACGACATTTGCCCCCACGGCAACAGATAACCGAAGAAGGCTTCGCCCATCAGGCACAGGAAAATGCCGACACCGAACAGCCAGGTCAGCTCACGCGGCTGGCGGTAGGAGCCATACATCAGGCCTCGGAACATGTGCAGATAGATAACGACGAAGAAGGCCGAAGCGCCGGTGGAGTGCATGTAGCGCACCAGCCAGCCCCAGGGTACATCGCGCATGATGTACTCGACGGAAGCGAAGGCTACCGGGACACCATTTGCGTTCAGTGATGCATCCGGCTTGTAATGCATGACGAGGAAAATGCCGGTAACGATCTGGATGACCAGAACCAGCAGCGCCAGCGAACCGAAGAAGTACCAGAAGTTGAAATTCTTCGGTGCGTAGTATTCGGACAGGTGGCCCTTCCACATGGCCGTAGCCGGGAAGCGGGCATCAACCCATTCCAGCAGATTACCCTGGATGGAACCGTCGGATTTGTATTTCTCGAAGTTGGTGTTGGCCATGACTTACGCCCCCTTCTTATCTTCGCCGATCAGGATGCGACCCTCGGCCATGTAGTAGTGCGGCGGGACTTCAAGGTTGTCCGGTGCCGGCTTGCTCTTGTATACACGCCCTGCGAAATCGAACGTGGAGCCGTGGCACGGGCAAAGGAATCCACCCTCCCAGTCAGCGGCCATCCCTTCGTCGGCGCCCTTCTTGAACTTCGACGACGGCGAGCAGCCGAGGTGCGTACAGATGCCGACGGCAACCATGATTTCCGGCTTGATCGAGCGCGTGTCGTTTTTGCAGTATTCGGGCTGCATTTTCTTGTCGGACTTGGGATCAGCCATCTGGTCTGCAAGCTTCGGCAGGGTATCCAGCATGTCCTTGTTGCGATGGATGATCCAGACGGGCTTGCCACGCCACTCAACGGTCATCATCTGACCCGGCTCAAGCTTGCTGATATCGACTTCTACTGGCGCACCGGCCGCCTTGGCACGCTCCGAAGGCAACATGCTTGACACGAACGGCACGAGCGCCGCAACTGCTCCGATGCCCCCTACGGCCGCAGTCGCTACGACAAGACGTCGCCGACCACAGTCCACTTTGCACTCATTGCTCATAGCGCTGATCCCTAGGACTAAGATGAATGGGAAGAAACTAAACCGTAAATTATACCCGCAATCGCTGGGTTTTTGAACGCCTGCAGGGGATTTGCGCCCAACAGAAGGCGGATGCTGAACTACTCGCTGAGCGTACGGCGCTCACGCACCGCTTGGGCCAGCGTGCCGCTGTCGACATATTCGAGCTCACCGCCGACGGGCACGCCACGAGCGATCCGGCTAACACCTATGCCCCGACTTTTTAGAAGTTCCGAGAGGTAATGTGCTGTCGCCTCCCCCTCGTTGGTGTAGTTGGTCGCCAGAATTACCTCCTGCACGACGCCGTCACAGGCACGGGCCAACAGACGATCGAGCTTGAGTTCGCGCGGCCCGACCCCGTCAAGCGGCGAGATCCTTCCCATGAGGACGTAGTACAAGCCGTTATAGGCGTGAGACTGCTCCATCATGTTCATGTCAACCGGGGTTTCTACGATGCAGAGTTGTGTGGCATCCCGCCGGGACGAGAGACAACGTTCGCAGATATCTGCTTCTGTAAACGTATTGCAGCGCTGACAATGACGGATCGCCAGCAATGCTTGCCCCAGGCTGTCGGCAAGGTGTTTCGCACCTTGGCGGTCACGCTGCAGAAGGTAGTAGGCCATGCGCTGCGCCGATTTCGGCCCGACACCAGGAAGACAACGCAAGGCTTCGATGAGAGTTTCAAGGCTGGAAGGGGTCACCGGCGGAGGCTCAGCACAAGTTACACAAGGAAAAACAGGCTACGGACCTTCTGAAATCATGAGGGCGCACCCAGCGCCCTCATGACATATCGACACAGCCGAAATCAGAATGGCATCTTGAAGCCAGGCGGCAGATTCAATCCGGCCGTGAAGCCCGCCATTTTTTCCTGGGAAATCTCTGCACCGCGTCGAACGGCGTCGTTAAACGCAGCTGCCACCAGATCCTCCAGCATTTCCTTGTCGTCCATCACCGACGGATCAATGGTAACGCGACGAACATCGTGGGAGCAGGTCATCACCACCTTAACCATACCGGCGCCAGACTGACCCTCCACTTCCAGCAGTGCCAACTGCTCCTGCGCCTTCTTCATGTTCTCCTGCATCTGCTGAGCCTGCTTCATCAGGCCGGCAATTCCGCCTTTCATCATGGTGCTATTTCCTTAAATCGGTTTGATGGATGATTCAACAAGTTGTGCATCGAACATATCGATAACGTCGCGCACGAAGCCATCCTGCTCGATCGCAGCAACGGCTTTGTCCTGCAGCTCTTCACGGGCAAGCTGAGCGGTCACGGCCGGTGTCGCACGTTCGGTCTCCGCCAATTCGATACGCAAGATCAGCGGTCGGCCAAAATGGGCAGATAGCGCCTGCTGCAACTTGTCCTGCGCCGGCTTCATCTGAAGATGCCGGTGAACCGGTGACAGGCGCAGCGAAATCTGACCGGGATCTAGCTGTCGCAATTCACAATGCTGCGCCAGTTCTCGCGCCATACCACTCAGCCGAAGCTGCTGCAGGACTGAATGCCAGTCAGTAGCGCCTGCAGGATTAGCAGGTACAGCCGTGGAACTCGCCGTGACGGTGACGTGCGCCACTCCCGCTCGCTCAACAGAGGGACTCACCACGGGTGGTTCTACTTCTATGCTGCGATAGCTCGCTTCTGGCGCACACGCCAGCGGAGCAGCACGCGGGACCGGAGCGGCCGCGCGGAACGAAGGAACGGCTGTTTCAGCGACTTCGGGACGAAACGCCAGTAGACGCAGCAAGGTCATGACAAACCCAGCGTATTCATCGGGGGCCAAAGGCATTTCCTGACGCCCATGGACGACAATCTGGTAGGCCAGCTGAACGAACTCCAGCCCCATACGACTCGCCAGCGCAAGAAGACGACTACGTTCAGGAATATCATCGCCCACCGCTTGTGGCGCAAGCTGTGCCACCTGGATACGTGTCAGCAGAGTTGCGAGCTCCTGCAAGGCCGCTTCGAAAGAAAGGCTGCGCCCGGCCATTTCGTCTGCGATTTTCAGGAGTGCTGCCGCATCCCCTTCAAGCAGCGATTCCAGAAGATCAAAAAGATAATCAAGATCAACCGTTCCCAGCATCTCTCGAACCTGTCCGGCCTCGACCCTTCCTGAGCCATGCGCAATCGCCTGATCGAGTAACGAGAGCGCATCACGCATCGAGCCAGCTGCCGAACGTGAAAGAAGGTTGAGCGCTGCTGGCTCGGAAAATACTCCTTCAGCTTCGAGAATGCGGGCTAAATGCCCGCTGATTGATGTGGGCGACATCTGTTTCAGATTGAACTGAAGACAGCGCGACAGGACAGTCACGGGGATTTTCTGCGGATCGGTCGTTGCAAGGATGAATTTGACATGCTCCGGCGGCTCCTCGAGCGTTTTCAGCATCGCATTGAATGCTGAATTGGAGAGCATGTGCACTTCATCGATCACGTAGACTTTGTAGCGCCCACGAGTCGGCGCATAAACGGCATTTTCAAGCAACTGCCGCATTTCATCGACGCGTGTATTGGTCGCAGCATCGACCTCGAGAAGATCTACAAATCGCCCGGCATCAATTTCTGTACACGCCGAACATGTTCCGCATGGCGTCGCTGTAACGCCGGATTCACAGTTCAATGATTTCGCCAGAATACGGGCAATCGTCGTTTTACCGACGCCGCGCGTCCCGGTAAACAGATAGGCGTGATGCAGGCGCTGTTCCGAAAGCGCATGGCTTAAAGCACGTACAACATGCTCCTGACCAACTAGCGTGGCAAAGGATTTTGGACGCCATTTTCGTGCGAGAACTTGGTAACTCATCGTGCGGATTGTAACCCAGACGTCGTCTGCGCCCAGCGCATGCCTACAGGAAAAATACGAGAAAAGCTGAAGGGTGGCGAGCCTGACCCCCGGCACTTGCAGACGATGGCTGTGGCTGCTTCCTTCCGGACCTGACCAGATTCACCACCCTGCAATGCGGGGAGACCCGCCACGCAGCGATTTTACCAGAAACACGCCGCCAAACGCCTGAGATAGTGTTTTCTCTGGGTATTAGGATTGTTGGGTATGAATGGAAACGCCCCCGGAGCATTAGCTTCGGGGGCGTTTTTATGGGGGAGCCTGGCGGTGACCTACTTTCGCACACGGGAAGTGCACTATCATCGGCGCGGTTTCGTTTCACGGTCCT
>Ga0172380_10000765_pt1 | contig 58726 bp, 98 predicted proteins | sample Leawe162metaG_FD_119747 | JGI IMG/M metagenome (GOLD analysis project Ga0172380, IMG submission 119747) | Leachate microbial communities from a municipal landfill in Southern Ontario, Canada - Leachate well 162 metaG | ecosystem: Engineered > Solid waste > Landfill > Unclassified | place... | reverse complement strand
TACTATCGTGACACCTGATTCGTGGAATTGAGCAAAGGAGAATGGAATGAGAGTAATGGTTTGCACAGGGCTGGTCGAAGTTTTGGTTTTTGAGATGGTGGGGGAAGCCCCAAAAGGTTTTGACGATTATTTCACCAACGGTGGGCGGGACGTAAACGATTATGATGTGACCTATGGGCATCTTCCTCTTCAGATGGAATCTCGGGTAAAGTCTAGTTTGGATCAGACTGATTAGCACTAGACTGAAGCTATAGTTGACATTTCCACCACTTGTGGTATACTTAGGGTGGATGCAATGGAAACGGTCTCCCTAAAGGGAGTGAATTGTAATGAGAGCGTAGCACAATTGGTAATGCAACGGCCTTGGGGATCGTAGTTCAGTTGGTAGAACACGAGACTTTTAATCTCGGAGTCGCAGGTTCGATCCCTGCCGGTCCCATTTCTCAAAATAAAGGAGGACTAATGCGGACTTTTAGTCTCCAATGTGCTTATTGTCCTACAATTATTCTAGCGCCGGAAACTGTTATATCATTGCCTGGTTTTTGTCCTGATTGTGGTAAACAAATTGATATCAATAGATATCAGGTTTTACTTGATTTTCAGGCTCAGAAAGAATTAGAAAAAGCAGAAGAGGAAGCGTGGGCAGAAGAATCCGCAAGGACGGAGGAGTCTATAAGAGTTGCGAGAGAAAAAGCAGAAGCAGAAGAAGCAAGAGCGGTAGAAGAAGCAGCAAGAGTTGCAAGAGAAAAAGCAGCGAGAGAAGCAGAAGAAGCAAGAGCGAGAGCAATACGAGAAGAGAGCGAAAGAGAACAGATTTTACAACAATCGCGGCTGCCGATGGAATTTGGTGGGAATCAGCAGCATAAAGACATAAATATACTAATGGCAGAAGATATTCGAGCTATACGGCAATGGATTACATTTGGTGGTATTGTGCTTATAGTCATTTTAACAATTTGGGTTATATGTTTAATTCTTTGGGCTTCTACGATACTTGTGAATAGGGCAGGGTAATCCGGTTCGAGTCCCGTTTTTTAGGAGAAAACAAGGTGAATACAATCTCTCAAAGAGTTTGGCAAAGTGAACAGTCTTGGTACTATGACCACAAGTTTATTACCGCGGCTGGCACGAGATTGCAGGTTGATATACGGCGCAACGCCTATGATCATCAGTCGTGGGCACATGGCTATGTTTTTGACCCCGATGGTAAGAAATGGAATATGATTGTTTCAATGCCAATTGAAAGTTGCCATTGCTACAAAATTAGCTATGTTAGCAAATCAGTTAGTCTGTGTGATTTTATTCTCGATGACGGTAAAATTACAGAGGAAATGCTCGCAATTTTGGGAGAAAACTAAATGCTTCACAAAACTGTCATTGTGATTTGGAGCAAAGAGGATACTTCCAATATGGAGTTGGTCGATATTGCAAGAGAAGCTACGTGTGGTAGCTTCTACTGTGCACACCAGAGTTGTGTGCCTGTTCCGGATCATGTGGCAGATGATGATTGGGACGGAACAGAATTCTTTGATCCGAATATTTGACTTTCCCAGCACTTGGGGTATAATGTATATACAAGGATAATGCTAGGTACGATAATAACATTACTACGGGCCGTTAGCTCAGTTGGTTAGAGCCTCGGACTCATAATCCGGTGGTCGCAGGTTCGAGTCCTGCACGGCCCATTGCGGCAGAGTGAAACGGAACGGTGATTTAGTTCACCAGATCATGTCGGGTTCATACCTCGACGATAATGGGTTCGACTCCCATAGCCCAAATGACATTAGTCAAACCCCAATAATAATTTCTCATTCCCGCTTGACTTTTACGGTATCCGTGGTATACTCTATGAAGAAAGGAGAATCCCATGATGACAAAAGACTTCATCGATCGTATGATTAAGGAAAACCAAGGCAAAATCGTCCAATGGAATAAAGATAATCCACCTGTTTTTACTCGTAAAGTTATTGAAAGTGGTATGGAGATTATCTATGGATTCTGGAAGTTTGAGAACGGCGATGTCGGATTTATTAGAAAATATCTCAAGGATAAGCCGTTTGATTATCACGGCATGATTGTCCTTCCTGCGGGTATTATTGGTGTTATCGCTCAAACTGCTAAGTACGATATATCGGGTATACAGTAAAGGAGATAGTTCCATGAAAATCACTATTTCGGTTGATGAGATTAAAACGGCACTGAATCATTGAGGGCTCCTGAGCACTAAATTGCTAGTCTGGTTTGACTTTTCTGCTATCGATGGTATACTTAGAGCGTGGACAAGATAACCCCATAACCCCCAAAAGGCATAAGGAGAAATACCATGCCGAAGAGTGAAGAGAAGGTTCTGAGTTTCGAGATCGACGAGATCGACAAGGGCGAGCAGCTGGTGGTCGTTTTGATCAAGGAAAAGTTCTGCCGGGCGCTTGGTCTCGGTCTGGTTCGCGAGTGTGAAAACCCGGCCCTAAAGGCAATGGGGCATCAAATCCTGAACGCTGGGCAGATTTTGCGCGGCGCTCCGGTTGGGGATTTTCCGGCGCTGGCCGACTTGGTGGTTGAGGGCGATGCGCCGGAAGTGGAAAACACTGCCGACGTGGCCGTGGTTGGGTAATTTCCCGACAATGTTCGGGCAAAAGTGGGCAGACGCTTAGCGGGCAGCCCAGGGGAATTGGCGAGGGCGAATCCTCTCGCCAATCTCCATTTTCTCTAACAACCAGATGACATTAGTCGTAAACCCCGCGGTGAAAATTAATTTGACTTCTGTTAAATCCGTGGTATACTTAGGGTAGCAAAAGGAGATACAGAATGGATTACCCTCACTCGCATGTCACTCCGTACTACAACAAAACGACCGGGACTTTTCTGGTCTACATTGGTTTCGGAGATGAACACGATGAAATGTACGAGATGAGCGCCGATGCTCATTTGCCTAACGGGGTCTGTATGTTTCTGGGCGAGCGTGGCGAGCGCCCTCGTCCGGCGCAGCTCCCGGCATCAGAAATACCGCTAGGAGTTTTGCGGGCAGTGGTTAGAATCGTGGCGCGTAAAACGGTGGACAGTCTTTTCTAGGAGAATGAAGTGAAGCCACCGAAAATCAACTCGATTTGTTATTATTTTGATCGGAATATGATGGAGCCGATCCAGATGAAGTTTCTAGGTGTCAATAAGGCTGACAAATGGTGGCGATATCAATACCTAGAAATGTCGTCATATTATTCTCCGGGTGATCTTACGAGCCATCCGGCCTCAGAATGGGGACGGTCTTATTGCGAAACAAAAGAGCAGTGTATTGTGGTGGCGATTCAACAACTATTGGATCAACTGAAAGAAAAAACCACTTGACTTCTGCCGCATTTGTGTTATACTTCATTAAGACAGTCAGACCCTACAACGGAGATTACCATGTTTAATTTTCTGCGGCTACTGTTTCATTTTCACGAGTGGGAAACGGTTTTTAGCAAGATAACTGAGTGTTGTTGTTCCAATATTTTCCTATCGGAAAAATCTAACAATGAAGCGTGTGAGCTTAGAATCGAAAAGTGCGCCGTCTGTGGGCACGAGCGGGGGTTGATGATTACCCTGGATGGTAAAACCGACGTTGATCCGGGGTTTATTCGGGCCTATTGCAAGGAAATGCAAAATGACGGTTAAAGAATTAATGGAGATTCTCGGCAAAGCCGACCCCAAAGCGTTAGTGGTCATAGAGATTACTAATAACGACGGCTGCGGCACTTGTGGCTGGGGTGCTACGAACGACGAAGTTGACATTGAGCAAGTTCACGATAACGAAACCCGTGTAGTTATTGTCCCCGATTAACTTGACTTTTGCTAAATCCGTGGTATACTTAGGGTATGCAACGGACGACTATCAAATCTCGTATTGGCCGAGACCCTCACAAGGGTATGGTTGCCTTTAAGACGGGCACGGCCCTGAGCCGTAAGAACCGAGTGAGTAACCGTAACGACAAGTATGCTCGCCGCGAAAAGCGAGCGCAACTACGAGGAGAGTAAAACATGGTTCGTATTGTAATCAAAGTGCCTACGCGGCCGTCTTTAACTATCGGGCAAATCTGACTTGGGACCGTTTATAATTTCAATAACACGGTCTGGACAGGATCGGTAGGTATTTTTCGGATTCATCCAGAGGGGCGCGTTGATAAAACGTGCCTTTTTATCCCTTTTCCGGTTGGAGAGGGTGCTATTCTGCCTTGGTCAACTCTTGCTCGTGAAATTGATAGATGGGAAGCGGTCATAGAAAAGGAGCGCAACTAATGAAGGGTATTTGTTGCACTTGTCAAGAAGCCCACGAAGTCGTTCGCAGCGCTATCGGTGCTGCGCAAGATCATTATGGCGTGACAGCCGACGAAAATGATGAGGGTGGTTGGATTATGCTACCTCATAGTCCGACATTTTCACCGGAAATTGGTTGTGAAGGCACTGGTATGACTCCGCAATCGCTGATTAAGGGGTAGAAAAATGAGAAACGGAATGTCGGACAGTGGGAATTATCTTTTTTGCCCTCAGTATGGTTTTGTTTGCTATTATGGAATATCTACCTACTTTTTGTCATCCGGCAGGGATTATGCTATGCACAACTCTGTACGCCCATATTGAAGCCAGGTATCGAAAATAGTTGACTTTCCTGGCACCGATGGTATAATCATAGCAAAGGAGAACAACAATGAGCAAGGTTAGTTCTGTACTTCCGGCGTGGCGCGTTCTGCTTAACGAGATCATTACCAAGTGGCACATGTTGCACCCTTCGGAGCGTGAAGTGGTAACGCGTCTGGACTACTCGTCGGACGCTGACGCTACCGGCACTTCCGGACTGAACCCGATTGCTGATCGGCTCGGTATTCCTCGCCGATAATTTACACAAAGAATAAAAGAAAGGATCAAATATGAAAGTCTGGCAAGTTTTTGTGTCTCTCCTGGGTATTTTGATGTTGCTCGGCCTTTGGACCGAGCGAAGTATCGAGTTCTGGGCAACCTACACCAAGGGCGTGCAAGTCGATGTTTCGTATTGGATAGGGTTGCTTGCTTCATTGCTCGGGCCATTGACTCTTGTGTTTAATATCGGCACGGAGATTGCCCGGGCTGTTATGTAGGATTCTTCACAACAAGCAGGGGCATAGCACAATACTATGCCCCATTTTTTATTTGACTTAAGCACTAAATAGAGTATACTTTGTGACAGCAGGAGGCACTAAAATGGCAAGATACCGAGTTCGTGGTTGTGGGTGCGAGGACTGGCCGGCGTGTGAACATGCTGACAACTTTGCTTTGACGGGTGAAGATGCGGCTGATTGCTGCTGTCCTGTCTGCGGCGACCCTGAGTGTTTTGGAGAGTGTGACGGCGAATACTTCGAGCCGGGCGGCGTCGTCTTTTTTGGCAGTGACGACAATACTCCGCTGGGTAATATTGATACTCCGCTGAGCGATCTTTATGGCGGGGAGTGATTTTTCCTTTTGACTTTTGCCCTGTTCGGAGTATAATAGGTATGCGGCAAACGCCGCATTCTGGTCCGGCCGAACCCGGAAACGGCAGCACTCAAAACTGCCGGCTTTGCCAATTTGCCTACCGGGCCACGGGGCGCGCTCCAACGCGCCCCATTTTTTATTTACAACCAGATGACATTAGTCAAACATCCTCTTCCCACCAAAATTTATTTGACTTTCCCTTATTCCCGGGTATACTACAGGTGCCCACATAGCAGCTCTCAGCAAGGGCTGGGATGTCTGTCGATAGGCTGGGATGTCTGTCGATAGTCCAGCGTAGGTGTAGTGCGGGTCGCTCCTGCACGGGCTAAATTAGCAGAAGTTAAATCTGCATTGATTTGGCAACACCGAATGAGGGTGCGGCTCCCTCTGTGGGCTTTTTCCCCTAACAGGAGTGAATTACAATCAATGAAACACGAATTCTTCGACAAATTGTATCCGCCGGCTGGTGGTTGGACTGCTCCAGCAAACAGGCGCATTCGTCCTACAGGTGAGTTTCGATGTCCTCGTAAGGGTGAATGGTTTTTGAGTGGTGCGATTGTTGAAGGGCACCAAGCAAAAGCGGATATGTCTGCCGCTTTTTATATTGGGGAACTGGTGGAAATCAAAAGAAAGATTACCGAGGAAATTATACGGGTGATTAATAATGACTAATCAAAAGAAATATGTTGTTCTGACAGGAACAACGATCGACTTTACGAATGTTTTTGGCCCCTTTACTCTTAAAGAGGCTGAGAAATTCAAGCAGCGATTCGATCAAAACTGTTGTGATTTGTGGTACGATGGCTCGGATGTAGTGACGATTCCGAGACCCGATCCGGCAGCGATTGTAAAAGTGAACGGGCCTTATTCGTGGTCCGCTAAAGTGGTAACAGGGAAATAGAAAGGCAGAAAATGTTTCAAACAATGCTTCAAACAATGGGACAGTGGGCCGTTAATGGTGTTCTTGCTGGTTTCGCTGTGGTGTTGGTTCGGGATATTTGTCTGAGTTTTAGTCCGAAGGCCCAAGGGGAAATATTTAACATGAGAGTGTGGTTAACAGGTGGATTTTGGGGTTGCATTCTAGGGGCAGCCCTCGGCTCGCTTTGGTCAATAAGCACTTGACTTCCACCGATTCCACGGTATACTTCGTAATGCTGACACATACTTAGGGTAGCACCAAACAACGGAGCACTGAATTATGAAAACTGTTCTGAATGGTCACACGTCCCCCGAAACTGCCTATATCGTGGAAGATTACCCTTATGGGTTTACGCTGCGATGTAAGATGCGGTGTTGGGTCGAAACGCGCAAGGGTTTTGGTATGCGTTATGTTACGCAAACCACGAATCCTAAGCGCCCCGTCGAAACGTGGAACAAGCCGAAGGCGGGTACTTACTCGGGGCTGGTTGTGATGTATCGTGACGAAAGCAACGGGCACATTGAGTGTGACGGGTTGCATTCATCGACTGGCCCGGATAACTTCGTCCGATTCCATGATGAGTATTACGATCAACTGGATGAAGAGAGCAAGAAGCGCTACGACACTATTGAGAAAATCAGCCGGCATTATAACCCGAACAGCTGGGCGGAACACGACGCCAAGGTCGCCACGCCGGTCTAAGAAACTCCGTTGCCACGAGGGCGGGCCGCAATGGTCCGCCCTCCCCCTCCTTTCTGGCATCAACCAGATGACATTAGTAAAAAATTAGTTTTGACTTTTCGCGGGAATGGGGTATAATTCCGATATGAAACGTCAACACAAAGGGCAAAAGAGCCGCTCCGGCAATTCCAATAGCCAGTGTGGCGGTGAATACTGGAAATCCCGCCCTGGCGGCACCACGCCTGGTAAAGACACCAAAAAACTAACCCATCGCATCGAACGCCGAACAGCAAAGCGAAAAATGAAGCAAGATGATTGACTTTGCTCTGTTCTGCGGTATACTATAGATAACGAAGGAGACTGGATTATGTGGCATTTCAAGAAAACCAAGGTTGAGGTACGTCGGTCGGGTAATGCGCTTCCGTGCCCAATTTGTGGTAACGCAGTTATACCGTCTCAGGGGTACCTTTCCGGATGTTGGTGCGTAAGATGTCACGAATGCAATGTATCGGGTCCGTATCACAACACTTTGTCTGACGCGATTAAAGAGTGGAATAAGAGCGTTAAGGTGGATTAAATAACAATTCAAGGGGAAACATTATGGAATTCCCTTTCGTGGTAGTTTGTCCAGGATGGCCGGTCGTTCTTTGGCTCAAGTCTATTCTCTCCAAAATTTCAAAAGGCGTAGTGATTGAACACGTCGAAGTAGTCGATCCGTATGCCGGCGCTGTTACTGTGGTTTTTTACTGTGCGCCGATGTCTCGCAGCGACGCCATTCTAGCATACTGTCGGGGTGAAATTAGAACAGAAATTGATATGTGCCCACGAAAGAGGACACAAAATGATTGTCAAAATCAAGGCAACTCAGATTGTTGAGTATTACAACGGGGGTTATGAGATTTTTCCTTGGCCCCGACATGAATTGCCAACGGGCAAAGTGAGTATTTCCCTGAAATGTGGGCGGCGTCGGCGTATGATGGCAGGCCGAGTCGCTTCTACCTTGAGGGTGTTGGTGAGTTTATGCCCGCGATGTGGCGATATTTCTTCTATCCCAACAACCCGAACAAACTGGCGGAATTGTTAAAACAGTCTTGACTTTCCCGCTGCCGCTGTTATACTCTAGGTGGCAAGGAGAAACCATGACTGATCCAGTCCAAGCACTGAATTTCCCGGATGGCGCTTCTCTGCAGATTGGTTACGACGAAGTGGCTGAAAATCCACGGGAAGATTGTAATCTTGGGCGCATGGTCTGCTTTCATCATCGGTATAACTTGGGGGACAAGCATGACTATCATTCCGGCGACTTTTCTGGTTTTGACGCTCTTCGCAAACAGATTGAGAAAGACAACAATGTAGCGCTGATTTTGCCGGTTTATATGTATGACCATTCCGGCATCACTATTAATACGACGGGCTTTCACTGTTCCTGGGATAGCGGACAGATTGGTTTTATTTTTGCCACAAAAGAAGATGTGTACAATGCTTTCTCGTATAAGCGCATAACTAAGCGCATTTTGAAGAAAGTGCAGGACCAATTACTGGTGGAAATCGAAGTTTATGACCAGTATCTTCGGGGAGATGTTTATTACTACGTTCTTACAACTCCCGATGGTGAGACTGAATCCTGCGGCGGGTTTCATGGTCGAGACATTGGCAAAAACGGCATCATTGATGCGCTTCCTGAAAAATACCAAGAAATGGCAATTGATTTATGTTTGGTTTGACTTTTCCGCCGTTCGTGGTATACTTAGGGTGGCAAGGAGAATTGCAATGCTTATCACGGTCAATCTGCCACGGCACCAATGGTACGCAACCCAATACTGTGCCGGTGAAGTGACGATTCTTCGTCGCACCGAAAAAGACAGCACCGAAAAAGCGCAGGAAGTTTTTACGGTTGCGCTGGGTGATAAGGGGTGGAATCTTTCCCCGGACGGCAAGGGCATCATTATCAAGTAAGGAGTTGTACTATGAATGCTGGCGATTTTGTTTGGGTTAAAACGGATTACAAAGGGCAGGCACTACGGGTTCTCTGTAAATTGATTAGTGGGACAGTGTCCGGGCGATGGGAAGTGGAAGTGTGGGGCACTCTGACTGTTTTGTATGTTGACCCGGAAGACATGTTTCCGGTTGAAACCTACCGAGATGCCTGTTGGCTTTTCCGCTGCCGCTGTTATACTTAGAGTGGCAACAGGAGAAACAAAATGCCCAAAACAAAGATTGTTCACACGTTTCAATCAGAGCGGCATTCCGGCGCAGTCGCAGCACTGATTTATTTTGATGAATCAGTGTCACTTGAGCAGGCCGATGCTATGCTTGCCAAGTTGTCCGAACAAAACAACGTAACTAGCATCGTCTCGGGTACTTACAACCCGGAATGGGGCGCGCCGGTCTGGTATATTCCCTAATCCCGCTTGACTTTTCGTGGAAATGGAGTATACTTAGAGTAGAACAAAGGAGATACTAATGGACTTGGAATTCAAAGTAAAGGTCCGCAGCACGGGGTATCTTGACCCGCAAACCATTCACAACAATTTGGGGGATTCAATCGTGAATTACGGCCTTGATACCCTCGGCCGGGCTGGTGACGGTCCAGTCGATGAAGTTATTGTAACCGCCGCTCCGACTAACCCCGGACCGCTAACGCCGACTGTTTGCATCCGTCCGGAGCGGGGCGAACCCGGTAACGACAACGGCAATTAATCCCGAAGTGACTGCCGACCGCTCACGACGATGGCCCCGCAGGGCCGAGCGGCGGCAGCCGAAGTACTCATAACCAGATGACATTAGTCAGAAATATTTTGATTCGTTTCGTCTTGACTTTTACACAATTTGTGGTAAACTTCTAACGGTCAATGGAGATAATATCATGCCGATCAATCTTTCTGTTCTGTGGGATCGCGACGGGTCGCCGACAAATGTTATGGGTGTTTGCATTGAAGGCCGATATTACGCCAAAAGCCCGCGTGGTAACTGGTGGCTCGTGTGTATGGACCCAAACGGGGTGTGTATCCCGTGCTATATGCTCACCCATCCTATTAATCACCCCGAGCCGGATCTGCCATAAAACCGGGAAAGTGGTCGAGGGTCGAATTACCGGCGGCGAAAGTAACATCAACGGTATCCGATTGGGGGAATAATAAGGGGTGGGATAATGGATTTATTTGCCAAACGGTCGAGCACGGAATTCGGGAATTCGATCGGCTGGTTAAAGACTGGCAATATGCCGGATGCGACTCCAAAGAATTGGCGAAGTGGATTAAGGACCGGCTGAAGGAGTAGCAGAATGTGTCTAACTATGGGCGAGCAACTAACCCGGGAGTGGCACAAGACCTTCAAGACTGGCGACAAACTTGCTCGATTGTATTATGAGACTCGGACAAACTGCGCCGCCTGTGCTTCGTGGGACGTATTCAAAAATTCTTGGGCCGGGCAGAAGTGGATTAAACGTCAAGAAACAGCACCGAATAAGTGAGGCACTGAATTATGGATGCAACATTGCTGCGTAAAATCGCCAAAAACGTCCTATCTGCGCATGGTAAATCAAACCCCGTTAGTGTCAAAAAAACGGGGTTTGAATGCTCCCGGCATCATAATGATTATTACAACGTGACAGTGAAGGAGTGGAAACCAGACCCAAGCGCCGATTCTATTTCTCGGGAAATAAAAGAGCAGGCAGATGCGGAGAAATTGGGTGTTATTATGACATTCGACGGGAAAGGATTTATCCAGGGATAACTTGACTTTTCTGTTGCCGCTGTTATACTTAGGGTAGGCAAAGGAGAATGAAATGGCCACGAGAGTTATCACGGTTCCCCTTCTTGAGCTTTCAACTCTGGCAGAAATCTGCTACCACCTGACATCACATGGCGCTGCCTTCGTGGTGGAGCAGCGCGGTAAGGATTGGCAAATTCAGATAACAGGAGTTTAAGGTCCGGTGGGAGTGGGTTCTTCTTCCCGCAGACTTTTAACATCCTGTTGACATTAGTCTAACACCGAATACCTATTTTCTACTCTGCTGCACTAAATTGTTTGAATTTTCAATTGACTTTTCTCGCCGGCGGGGTATACTTATCACAGTGACGGAAACAATCGGAACCTTAGATAAGAAAGGAAAAATCAATGGACCCGATTACCCCGACTGCTGAAGAACTGAAGCAACTTGCGGACCGGCGGGCGCGCAAGGCGCGGACTGCTGCGAAGAATGCCGCGAAGGGCATCACGGACGGTCTCGCCAAGGTCGAGGCGAACCGCGCCAAGGGCAAAACCGACCTGATTCGCTCGGGCGGTTACGCCTTCGTGCCGATGGACGACGGCACGGTCCGCGTTTTCCGCAAGGGTTTGGCGGTCCCGCAGAGCGCGATTGACGCCGCCGTCGCGGCGGTCGCCGCCGCCTGCTCCGGTCCCGCTGCGCCGCCGGTTGAAACGACTGGTGCGGCCGACCCCGCCGCTGTGGCGGATGCGGTTACGGCCTAGGTGACAACGGGGACGGGTTTAACGACCCGTCCCCTGTCCCTTGTTAATAGATAACCAGATGACATTAGTAATAAAAACTTTCCCGCGAATTTTAGTTTGACTTTGTTTCAATTCGTGGTATACTATTAGTATGGCAACGAATCGACTACAACCCGAAAACCACAAGCGATGTTTGACGCTTGCCAAGGGCGGGGAATGGTTTGTATTCATCTATAACCCCGAACAACTGCCAGCGCTATTGGAGCATTTTGCGGCATTGTCCCGAGACCCCGAAAGTGGGTTTGACTGGTTCGATGCCGCTGCTCTGTCGTATCAAGCGGGACAACAGATTGCAAGCTCTTTGGAGTAACGGACCATGAAATACGTTGTCACGGTGGAGATTGACGCCGACACCGATTTTCCTCGGCATCAAGATGTTGTGGATGGAGTTTTCATTGCCATTCGCAACCGCATGGATAACATCGGTTTCGCGCCTAGGTACAGCAAAGACTTTTCGGTCAACAAGATGCGTGTTGACTCACCGAATGCGGGATCGCTTCCGATGGTGTGGTCTTCGCCTTTTTCTGCTTGACTTTTCCGCCACCGATGGTATATTACCATTGGAGCGAAGGGAACGTGAGGAAGCAGAAAGGTCAAAAAGGGATACGTGAAAAGGAGTACTATCATGCGGAGCAGAAATCCTATCCTTCATGTGGTTGTCGCCTTGATGTCGGCTTTGATTCTGGTCGCTTTCACCCTGAACTACGACGCGATTGATTCGTGGTGCTGGTGGAACCTGCCTTTCTAGAGTCGGGCGGTTTCGGGTCCGACCAAACTGGTATGAATGTCGCCGCCGACTGCCCTAATGAAAGCGCCGCAGCGCTGGGCAGCGGCGGCTGTTTTATGGGGAGTACAACCGGATGACATTAGTCAAACACTCTCGCGGGAAAATAAATTTGACTTCCGTAAAATCTGAGTTATACTTAGAGCAAGGAGAATCGAATGGGATACTCTTGTGCTGCTGTCGCTGCTTACTCTGAAGAGGCCATGATTGAAGTGCTTCACGAGACAAGTACGGCGGAAAGCAGGAAGACTAGCAATACTTGGGACTACAACGGGCAGCGCTACTTTTTTGAGCGCGGACGCGAGCGGGACGACGGCGCTATCACAGGGACCGTCTACCGGAATCTGCCCGATGGGGTTCACTGTCGCAAGTCGGGCAGCGTTCGGATTGAACCGGACGGGAAGATTACTCGGTGGTCTGGCAGCAATCAAGACCAGCGCCAGCGCGCCGAGCGGGAGGGCGGCGCAAGATTTCAGCGGATACATTCGGGCATCTTTGTTTGACTTTTGCTTATTCTGAGCTATACTTAGAGTAGGCAAGGAGCAATAGCATGGATGACATTCTGGAATACTGGCAACTTTGCCTTGACTTCTGACGTATTCGTGGCATATTTAGGGTAGGCAAAGGAGAAAAATCAATGATTACTGCTGCTCTGAGAATCGGTGGCTCGAATGTCGTTTCGGTGGTCACATTGGGGCCAATGCTCCGGGAACAGTGGCGCAACCCGTGAACAACTCGCCGAATACTCCGCTGCCCAAGTGCAAGGGCAGTCGGCGCAAGCAGAACAAGCGGCGGTGAGAGCGGGGACCGAAGGGGTTCGGTCCCTTACGAACAACAACCTGTTGACATTAGTCAACAACTGGGAAAGTGGACAATCCGGTGGATTAAGACAGCCGGAGTTAAAAGTCTGAAAAGGTAGAAGTTACTAAATTGAGCACGTTGACGGAGTAGTCAACCAGATGACATTAGTCAAAAACTGTCCTTTTTGTCTTCCACATATCCTGTTGACATTAGTCATAAATTTCCGCCGCGGAAAATTAAATCTTGACAACCGAAAATTCGATGCTATACTTAGGGCATGAAAGTTATAGTGACTCGACCGCGAGCAAACGGCAGTTACGACCATGCGGGTATGCTTCACCGCTGCCTGTTCAATCAATACAAGACAATCAAAGGCGCGCTGCGATATGCTGCGCCTAACTGGACTGGTCCGGTGCGGTTTGAGTTTTTCCGAGACGAGACATTTTATCGTCCCGACGTTCAACCTTTTAAGGTGGTGATTCGGGGAGAATAATTTTTCCCGAATTAAACTTGACCGGCGCTGTATCCGATGCTATAGTTAAGGCATAGGAGATAATGGTAATGGCAAAGAAATACAACGTAGTATCGAAGAATGACGTAGACCACGAAGCAAGCGCCGCTTTCGTTAGCGCCCTCTCAGGAGTCTGCTACTGCCCCGCAATGGAAGATGCGGCGCTGGCGCTCATGGACGGTTACAAGTCAGAAACTCCCGCCGACAATGCCGACGATACCGACAAGCGCAATTGGGCGCTGGCGCAGATTGACGATATTACCCGTCTGCGGATACTCGTCAACTGCGGGACCGAACACATGAGCAACGTATCAACGGCGGTGCTCGTGGCCGTTGCCGAGCGATTGGTGGCGCAATCTGCTGCCACGCAACCCGCGCCACAACCCGCAGACAGTGACGGGGACGGGGACGGGGACGGGGACGACGAAGACGACTACGGCGCGGACGACTTTAACGAAGACGACGACTAGGAAAATAGTTTGACTTTCAGGCCACTGATGTTATACTTGTGATGCTGACGCATAGTTAAGGTGGACAACGGAAACCACAAAACGGAGCAAGGCAATGGAAAACGACTACGACATGCCCCCTTTCGACGGCGATTTCCTGCTCGTCGGCCCTGACCCCGCCTTCGACGAGGACCTTGACGAAGACCCCGACGACGAAGACAACTACGACGACTTCGACGACGACCCAGACGACTTCGACGACTGCTGCGACGACCGCGACTGCGGATGGTGAAATCTTCCTCCCCTGCGGCCCGTGGCTCGCCTCACAAGGGCGGGACCGCCGCCGCCGCACGGGGACTTAACTCCGCATCAACCGGATGACATTAGTAAAATCAACCCGGTTGACATTAGTAACAATTCCCTGCCAGTATTTTCGCGGAAAAAGAATTATGTTCTTGACTTCAGCGCCACATATGTTATACTTGTAATGCCCCTTTAGTGTAATTGGGCACGCCTGGATGCAACCAGTATCTGTAGGTAATCAGACCTACAGGTATGCTGGTATGATTATGGGGCACACTAAATAAGTGGGGCAGACGGGTAGCGGCAAACGCACACTAAATAGATATAGCGATATTAAAATAAAAAATAATAAACAGATGACATTAGTCGAGGAGACACACCTTCTCCCCCCGATCGTTACTTCTGGTGCCATATTTTCTCTCCGAGGGGTATTCCCCGCGACTAGGATTAACTAGTTTTGCTCTCGGTAGATACAGACCCCCGTGGGAGTCGAATTTAAAATTCTGGTTTTTGGGGGAACCCATTGGAGTCCCAAAAAATATATACAGATCGAGATTTCGAAGGGATTGTGCCTTTCGCGGAAGAATAATAAAATAATGTTTAAACCCAGTAGTTGGTTATCACGAGTATCTGAAAAGCATCCCAAAGACCGTAAGTGGGTGCGGCTGTGGCATGTAGGTCCAGACCGTATCACTAAATTCCATAGTAATCCAATGCTCCGATATGAGTTAGACCCCAAAACGGGTGAACCATTGCATACAATAAATTTACCTGGAGTATACTTTTGTCCTACATTTAAAGATGTAAAACTTTGGGGAGTAGGATGGGCTGCAACAGGTAAAAATAATCCAGATAAACCCCTATATAAAAATCTATTTGTAACTGAAGTAAAGGCTCCTACTTGGATATTAGAAGAAGCAGAGAAAAGAGTTCAAGAAGCAGTAAATATATCTGGAATAGAAAACTGGCCATTCGATGATAGCGAGGTTTTTATTCCTGAATCACTACTGGATCATTTAGAGATAGTAAAATCAGAAATGTATTCAACTAACGAATTAAGGAATATTGATAAACCACCAGCAGAACAATTACATGAATATAAACCACCATTTCCGTGGTGGTCTAAACAGACATTACTGAATCCAGTTGAACGCACACCGGATCTTAAGCGACGAACGCCAGACTGGGCAGTACCTTGGGCAGATCCAGAATGGTTAGCTAAATATCCTTATGAAGAAACAGAACATAAAGAAGTAGATGACAAAGTATGGCAAGAAATGGCCCGTCCACGCCGATATCACGGGCATAAGAATAAGGGGTATCTGTGATGCTTAAAATATTTAAAAAGTTTCTAACCCTATTTGGTGATACGCAATGGTTTGGATGGAAACATCCACTATGGTTCTCTGTGTCCCCTCCTGGTTACAGATTAAAAGGAGAGCATTACCGACTTATCAAACCAGTACTAAAACCTGGAGATATTCTGCTTCAACGATTTGAGGGATGGATTGACAAATGGTTTATACCTGGATTTTGGAATCACGGTGCTATCTATATTGGTAATCCAGAAGAACAGGTAGTTCATGCGACTAGTGATGGTGTTCTTATTGAAGATATTATCAACTTCATGAGAACAGACCATTTAATTATTCTAAGACCCCAAAACAACCTATTTGTTGAAGCTGGAATTAACCGAGCGTTATCTATTGTAGGAGCAGAATACGATTTTGACTTTGATTTCTCAAACAATACAGAGTTTTCTTGTACAGAAGTCATAGATTACTGTTATCCAGGACTATTCAAAAAATCTAAACACTTTGGTCTCATAATGCTTACACCAGATGACATTGCCACATCCTCATCGGTTGAAACCATCTGGAATAGTCGAAACTATAAAATTCAATGGTTTGAAGTGCCACAGATACAACCTTTCAGTAATAAACCTAAATCACAAATTAAGAAAAGAATCATAGAGACAATTCGTAAATCGACAGTAGTTAAATACGAATAATAAGTGTGCTACAAAATTGTCGTCAGAGGACCGCAACCGCCGCAGGCGGCGAGCGTAGCGAGGGATTGCCCCGTCGTAGGTCACAAAATCCTAGACATCCAACTGCTAACTCGATTAGGCATAATTGTCGCGGATGAAGAAATAATAGGTGTTTCGCAGTGCTCACAAACAGTCTGATATCGACTTAAACGACCACAAGTGGGGCATAACATATCAGACGGCGAATCAGTTGGCTGATTCTTGTGATGCTTAACTCGATTTGCTGGTACTTCCATGCGATTGCCATTCTCAAGTTCAATAAGCCTGTAATCGTCAGAAATATACTCATGAGGTATGATTTTGCAAGGAGTTTTTCCATCAAGCCAATACATAGAGTGATAATACTCCAATAGGCAGAAAATATCCTGCAATAGTCAAAAGGATAATCTACTTAATTAATAGAAAATAAACACATTATGGATTGGCTAAAGAAAGCAGTTAAATTCCGAGGAAGAACATCTCCTGATTCAATACAATGGTATAGACCACCTGGCGGTTTCCCAAAAGTAGATCCCAAAGACCCAAGATCAGATCCTACTAATTTATATGCATGGCCACCAGACAATCCCCGAATATTCCTTGGACCTGCCGATTTGTCAAGGATAAAAGAAGTTGAAAGTATTACAGGCCAGCCAGTTTGCAGACGTATAGATGTAGCATTCCATGAAAACACAGGATTATCTGGAACTGCACCAGCAAGTGGTAAATATACACTGCCAGAACATGAGAACTGGAGTGACCCAGAAATACAACAAGTATGGCCAGAATTCAAATCTGCTGCTGATGATATAGTTAAAACTTTTCAAACAACCAATTGCCCTATTTATGTCCACTGCAAAGCAGGAGTAAATCGAAGTGCTGCCGTATTAGCGGCAGCTTTAACCCGAATCTCAGGACAAACGCTGCAACAAGTATTAACAGACATGAAATCTCAAAGATTTATAATAAGTCCACATGACTCATATTTTGCAATGGCAGCTATGTATAGTCCATCAGACTCACCTGAATGGAAACAACGAGTCTGGTCGGATTTGGACGTAACAGGAAGAGAAAAAGAGCCAGATGATTGGAGTAAAGTGTCTAGTGTGAACTGGTTGCAAAAAATGGCATCTAAGTTCGGCCCTGATATTAAGTTAGAGCAAGCAATTGTAATTGGTAAGAAAATTGGTATAGACTGGAATAAAGTGCAATTCCCACCAGAGGAGTTCCGCAGAGGCATTGAGGTGGAATTCGAACATAGTGCTAGAGGACCTGCTGGACATGGTGGAGACGTAATCAATGGAATCCAAGATAGTGCAAAGATAGCATGGGCACATTTAAACGAAATATCGGACTATTACACTCGGTTGGATCAAATGGAATCTGAGGCAGACAAAGAAGGAACAAAAGAGGCTGCCCGGCATGGTCCCATGAAAGCACAAAGTATGGGATTTAAAGAGGCTTTAAGATTAATGAGATCTTGGGGTTTTGACCCTGTTTTTAAATCCCACAATCAAGGAAGTCATTGCTGGTTCGAAAAACGGGATTCTGGCGGCAAGGTAACATGTCCGCATACTGTTATTGGGTATATACCTCAACACGGGGGCACTGGAACTAATGGTGTAACAATAAGAGAGATATTTAAAAATGCTGCACAATGTTTGGGCATATCATTAAATGAATTTTTAAGTGGGCCTAAATCAAATAAATCGCGGGAATCAGAAAAATCAGTATGTCCTGGTTGCTCCGCCACTCCCGACTGGCAGAAACAACCCTGGTTTACACAACAACAAGAACAAATGCGAGCACATCTAGGAAGCCAGTTCAATGGAAAAGATAGCATATAATCCAGATAAATGCACTTTTATACTCGTTGGAGGTAAACTATACTTTGATTATCACCTTCATGAAGTCACATTAAATAAATATTTTGGAATACCTAGAGTATATGGAAATGCATTTCGATTTCTGTTTCCTCGTGGTAGGGCTTTACGATCGTGGGATGAGCGGCAAATACAAGTTGAAGCATCCCAAGAACTCGAAACATACAAAGATCAATTAATAAGAGAACTCGATCTAACACCGCAAAATCGAGTCCAATGGAATTTTCATAATACTCACTACAAGACGAGTTTATCAACAGCTAATACTATGCTCTCGGGTATTGAGCATCTGCCACCTGACGAAAACACAATAAATTTCGTAAGACAGTACTGCCCAGAAATAGAACAGTATCTACCTAAACAAAAAGCAGCAAGAAGCAACTGGGTAAAGAAAATATCCCAATCTTTTATTCCCCGCGAAAATGCTGATATGGGGTCTCCCGAACCTGTTGAGGTTAATAAGCCAGTTCAGCCAGTTCAGCCAGTTCAGCCAGTTAAAAATCCCGAGGAATATGATCCAATTGAAGAACTAGATGCTACTCCTGATGATGGTATTACCACATACGGCCGATATGTTTGGGATACTGCTGAAAACATTATGGAAGAAATACGGCAAAATGGTGGTCTGCCCATGTATCAGCACGATTCTTTGCCCGAAGGCTGGTTCGGTATTCATACCGGTGGTGAAGAATGGGTAAATATATTGGCAAGTGATTACGGTAGAGACGGCGTAGTTTGTGAATTGTCTATATCGGGATTGCCTGATGGTTTTTACACTATGCAAGATCCAGATATGAGCATTTCTGGTAAAGTAGACTCTACATTACTGTTCAGTAGATCGCCGATTATACCCGCAGATTGTATTAAAATTACATTTGAGAAGGACACTGATGAGATTATAGAAGAATCTGATTTTGACTATGATGATGATTATTGGCAGATGGCAAGCTCTTCTCCTGGTAAATGGTTAATGAAAACAGCATTTCCCCGAATGAATGCTCCACCACCTGCAATTTCCCTCCAAGAAGCAAAACAAACTTGTATAGGACCATTTTATCATGGCACATCACCAGAGAACGTATCTGAAATTCTAAATAAAGGGTTTAAGTGGGAGGAAGGTGATGCAAGGTCTGGAGGTTCAGCACACGGATATGAATACTCGGATTACCACGGCGGATGTCCTGCTCCAGTTCATCATTTGGGGTATGGCATTTATTTAACTGAAGTTAAGAACATAGCTAAGGACTTTGGATACGGTAGTGCTAAGAATGTTCTTGAATTCTGGGTGCTCAAATCTGCTAATATAGGCACTATTAATTTTGGTGCTCCCAATACCATGATGAAATGGTGGAATAAATGGGGATACGACTGTAATATGGCTAAAATTGATAGGGCCGCAGCCACAAAACAAATGACAGATAAATTAGCGTCAGTATACGATGCTGTGTTATTCACAGGCAAGGGACTTCGGAGATTATTAGATGGCAATCAGATTTGCATTTATAACCCAGACATAATCAGAAGAGTGGATAAATCTTTAACTCAGCCAGGAGAAATTGGTTCTAAAGTAAGACGTAAATCAGATGGTATGATAGGTGTATTTATGAATCGCCGGCCTCTTACTCCTGAACAATCACAAGAGTATCACAATGGAGAGCCAGAACTTTTAGCTATTAAATGGCGCAAAGGTGGCACAGATCTTAATGTGTATCCGAGCCAGGTGGATTTCATATGAGTAATTGGTTAATGAAATGTTCAAGTGATAGAGTTGAGAGGATTTTCGGATATAAATCAGATGGCTCTCAGGTGGGATACGTCGAAAGAAGTGGAGACGGTCAGATTGAAGCATTCTGGATATTGTATCAGTTCACTCCCTTTGATGAAAGAGGCAACTCTTACCCGCAGCAATTTGGATTTGCTCCTTCGCGTAAAAAAGCAGTAAAATGGCTAAGGGATGCCGGAGCAACCCGACTAGAAGGTAAGCAAAGTAATGAGTAAATGGCTGACAAAACTATGTCAATCTAAGGCAATGCCTTTGCCTTATGAGTCAACCATTCCCGAGATTATCGATAGGGACTATCATGGTTTTGGAAGAACCATAATGGATCGCCGCATGACCGAAGAGACCGCTCGCAGGGAAGAGGAAAGAAACCCAGGATTACACTGGATCGGGCATGGCAATTGTGGCATCGCATACGAAACAGCAAATGGCACTGTCATTAAGTACACTGATGATAGACTTGAATTTGAAGCAGCTTCTAGATTAATGGAGAATCCAATACCTTGTACTGTTAGGGTTTATGATGCCTACGTAGTACAAGAATATAAGCCTTTTCTCTGGGCTATTGAGCTAGAGAAAGTAATTCCAATGAAAGAGAGCGAGGATTTTTCATCCGAAGGGCAACGACAAATAGCAAATGTAAAAGCATGCCTAGAAAGCAATAGGTATAATTCGACCGAAGCTTTTTATAAAAATCTGGGATGGAATAAAGATGGCAATCTCGTCTTGTTAGATCTTGGTCTTATGATGGTATGACCGGCATGAAAAACTGGATGACCAAACTATTTCAATCTTCTCCGCGAAAATCCAAGCCCATGCCATATCCCGACAAAGGCAGAGTTAATCTTAGACAGATAGATGATTATGGCCGGATTATTATTGACAGAACCATGTCAGAAGATACTGCCAGGCAAGAAGAGAATAAGGGTGTTGAGTGGCAAGGGCACGGCAATAGAGGTATGGCATATTTGTTGCCCAATGGGAATATTTTAAAATATACCACAGACCCCAATGAGGTTCTTAGTGCTCAATCATTAATACAAAATCCCATACCCTGTGTTGTTGATATTTACAGCGTCACCAAGATACAAGAAGGACCTGTTATACTACAAACATTTGATGATATGTTTAATGCTTCAAACATAAAAGGCGCGATTTGGGGCATTGAGATGGAAAAGGTTATTCCAATGACGTGGGACGAAACATCAGAATACGAAGATGAGATTACTGCCGTCCAAGAGTGTTTAGTAAATAATGGATACAGTACTGGTGATGCTAGTTACCGAAACTTGGGATGGACCAAAGATGGCAATCTTGTTTTGTTTGATTTGGGATACTCATGGAATCCCAAATGGCAGGATGAGGGCATGACATCAACAGCACCTATACAGTCAGATCAAGGTCCGAAAAATAAATAGAAGATTCAAGAAAAAATACTACGAAAAATAAAAACCGTCGAAAAGAAATTAATCCACGATTATCTTTTTCAACCAGCTACAGGCAAGTCGTTCGCCATATTCTTTGACTATTTGTTTATGCTCATGCATTCTGTCATCTAATGGCTCACGCTGTTTTTCTAGCTGTTGAATCTGTGGGTAAATCTCTACATATTTAATTATCCCGGGACCATACCGAGTAATTGCCTGCTTAGTTTTATTTACAAGCATATCTTTATCTGTATGAAATCTATCAACTTCGGACCTTATCCGCTCAAAAGTATACAATTTACCTTGAATTTCCCACGCCTTCCGTCGCAAATTTTCAAATTGTTCATAGTTAGCTTTATCTTCTCGATATTTTTGCTCCCATCCTTCTGGTTTAATGTATGGTTCATAAGGACGGGTTGGTTCCCGCAATTGCCCATATGCGTCAGGTCGATAATATGATTGAAGCTGTTTGTCTATCGCTTCTTTCTCTTCTCTGGTGGGAGCAGACTGGGACTCCACCTGAAGTTTAGACTGCAACGCCTTATCTATTTCATCAGCAATTGGTTCTAAATGTTCAGGATGCTGTAAAAGATAATAATAGAAATTATATAAACGCAGTCCAACAGGGGAATTCCCTAGTGACTCCGATCCAGTTAATCTATTAGAAATTTCATAGATGGTTTTAGTATTGTTGGAACTACCATAAGATACCATCCAACTAAAAGCATTTTGTAACACGTTATCTGCTTGATCTACATCGGATTTGTTTTTAAATCCAGTTTGTGCCCACAACACTTTTATTTGCTTGTCTAGTGCAGAGATTTGTTTTTTAAGTGCTTTTAATTCGTCGGGCTTTAGTCTCTTGTCTTCTTTTCCCTCTTCCTCTTCAAACTCTCGTGCTTTGATAGGATTTTGCTTACGTGAAACCACCCAAACCACTTTATGTTGCCCGTCAGGTGCTGTCCATATCTTTTTAACTTGTCCCTCAAAAGTTATTTTTTCTCCAACCTCTAATCCAAAATCACGTCCAGTGCGCCATTTAAGAGTTGTTCCTTGCATATCTTCCATTGTGTAAACATAATTCCATTTAGGATATCGGCTATAAGTGTCTTCCTCTTGATCTACTTTTTTGATAAATACTTTGGATAGAATATTTTGCCCTTCTTGATATTCAACCGGAGCAACGGGTTCACTAACTGGCTGAATTTGTTGTATCTGCTGAGATTGTTGAGCAGATTGAAATTGGGATTCATCCAAAACTCGAACTCTGGCTAGTTTAGTGGATATTATTCCGCCAGATCTTGATGGACCCATAATAGTGCCTTTTATATTAATTGAGGCACCCAACTCAACACCCAAATCATCGCTATACCATTGAACTGATTTATTATCGGCTGTTTTGGCTATATATAAAATCTGATCATCGTATTGTTGGCTAAACTGTATAGTCACTTGCCCTACAAAATCTGAACCCTTTACACCAACTAATTCACCGGGTTTAACTGCCATCTTTTGCAGCACATTACGCTCGTAAGTTGATGGTAGAGCAGCTACTATACCCCAAGTCTTTCGAGTAACTACCGGTTGCGATACTGCAACTGATAGATTCCACAAATAATCATTTAATTGAGAAACAGATTGCTCATCTGCATCTTTAAGACTGCGTGCCCATGCTAAAGCATCCTCTAGCATATTTGAATCTTCGGGGGTTATTTGTGACAAGTAATGCTGTAAAAGTTTTTTATCATCCTCTCGCTTACTAAACAATAATCCAATAGCAGTATCTGCTGTTGTTGACATTGTTTGTCCACGCGCTTGTGCATCCTGTTGCTGTTTGCGAGAAATGAAGCGACCACCAGTAGCACCTTTCATTACTGCATATACTAGATTTAACCATGATTCGGTGCTAAAGGCGGATTCTTGTCCGCCGCCACCAAAACCGTCTTTTTCATCATCCGCAGACAGTGACAAACTTAAATCGGCTAGCGATTCTGCCCAAGCAGCATAGTCATTGGCACTTTTATGTCCAAGAAAATCCTTAAGACACGAACTACCTACTTGTTTATATTGTTTGTTGTCAGGGTTTCTTAATAAAAATGTATCCTTACGATTGCGCTGATACCCACAGTGCTCACATTTCGGCGGCACACTTCGGAATTGTCTAAAAGATTGGTCATTTTCATCTACTGCGCCGGGAACTGCTTTGATGACATTACCACCGTCGGTATGCAAAATGCGAGCTATAAATTCCCACCTTTGTCCACTTGGCGTGGTAATAATGGGAGTATTACCCTCGACTTGTATCGTTATTATTTTAACTTTTTGAAGACCTGTTTCATCCTGAGGATCGTCTGCCCATTCTTCTTTTAAAATTTTATATCCAACTGGCGGTAGTTTAAGCTTTTGGGCAATTTTGTTTAGTTTTTCAATCTTAGAGTTGAGCCAAGATAATTTATTTTCCCTGACCTCAAACTGTGATTGAACCGTATCAGATTGAGTCGTACTTTGAGCCAAATCCTGTTGGGCGAAAATGTGTCTCCACTGCATTTCAAATGTCCTTAAAATAAAAATGCTCATTATATATTTCTATACAATGAGCATAACTACCTGCTTAATTAAATCTTTAAATCATCTCTTTTTTTGCACTAACCTCTTGCTGAAAGATTCTGATTTGGTTCTTTCGCTTCAATTCCTTGCGACGATGTTTTTCGGAGGGTTTTTCGTAATACTCTGTTCGCTTCATTTCTTTAGTCACCCCCTCTCGGTCGCAAAGTTTGCGAAGTCTCTTAATGGCTGACTGAACACTCTCGCCGGGTCTCGGCACAACTCTAATTCCCATTCTTTTTCCTTTACAATTTTTGGTCCGCAGAAACATTCTGCTGATATATTATAGACGATATTATGCCTTTGTCAAGACAAATCGTCCTCAAGTGGCTTAACTACCACATTTTTGGCTTTCGGCCCTTTGATGCCGATGCATACTTCAAATTCTACATGTTGTCCATCTATAAGCACTCCGCCGTCCACTTCGCTGGCGTGCACAAATATATCCTTGGGAACAATTTCACCTTCAAGGATTTCATTTATAAATCCGAACCCCTTGGATGAACTAAACCATTTAACTATTCCCTTCATATGCTATCCTTAAAAATAATTTCCAGTCCTTAGTTTTGTTTTTTTGGCTGCGCACTCAGCACAGATAACCTTATTATCTATCGTCACATACCAACCACATCCTCTCATTTCTTTGGCTAAGGTTTCCTTGTCTGTGGCAGCAATTGGTTTCAAGCAGAAATCGCAAACAGTCAAAGTGATTGTCGAAAGATCAGATGCCACAATATCTTTAACTACAATAATATCTGGTTGATTAGATGCTTGAATCGTTGCTGCTGGATCAGGAGCACTCGGAACTACCTGCGGATCACAAATACATCCCGCAATGGCTAAAATTAGTCCAGCCCAAAATGCTAAAAAATTGGCTCCTAGCCCAAGGGATCTCGTAGGGGATACGAGATATTGAAAGCTAGGAGTCAAGGGATGGGCATATTTATTTGTATCATCCAGTAGGGTCATTGTTTATAACTCTATCTATAATGATTTCTGTAAAATCATTAATTGTTCCCATAACCTCACCAGTCAAAACAACCGTATTAAGCCATTCGGTTGGAATGTTGGATAATCCATTAGCAAGTGCTGATATACTCCCTGCTACTGCGCCAGTTGAGTTTGCATCACCACCAAGGGCGATACAAGCACAAACACAATTCCTGAAATCATTCTCAAACTGTGAAAACGATTTCCACGCCGTCCAGAAACAATTAATTGGGGACGTTCCACCGGTTATTGTATTGTTATCTGGCCAATACTTAATTCTGTCTAGTGCGGGTAAACATTCGCTATCGTGTTCTTTATAGTACTGATATAGAATATCGAACACTTTTTCGGATTTTTGTAACAGTAAATTGCGGATAATTAAACAGTATACAGCACAAGCAATTTCGCTATCAATATCAACATGAGTAAGTCGGCAAACTTCTTTTGATTTTTCGATTAATACATCTGTTTTTTCTGTGGAGCAGAAAAGTGCGACAGGAAGAATTCGAGCTAAACATTCACTATCATAATCTATTGTGCTACTACCACTATTATTTTTAATTCCACATCGATCTGGCGGCATTCCATTCGAGTGATTTTTAATTGATTCGACCGTTAACGAACTAACATCTGAGCATTCATCTGATGATGCCAAAAATCCTGCTACAAGAAAATCATTGAATTTGTCGAGAATATCCTCTGTATTAATATCTTTGAACTCATTAATACTAGACATGGTACATAAGGATAATGTTGCTGGGCCCTGGTACATTCCAGGCAAATTACCGTCATCGGTGGGTATCATATCAACCTGAGATGGCATGACTCTTCTGCCAGAAAAGGGAAAGCCGAGGGCATCACCAATGAGATGCCCTACTATGGATCCTTTTATGAATGATTCGAGATATTCTTTTCTATCTGTCATGCTATTATTATACTTAGAAAATAACAGATAGTCAACAGAATTTTTTTTACATGCCAATAGGTGGAGCCGGTGGAGCTGTGTCTGTGGCTCCCGGTATATCTGAATCCATATCCGGCATCTCTTCGCCGCCTACCTGTTCACCACTATGTTGGTCGAGACAGGCATGTGCTGATTCTATGTCGCCACAAAGAGCAATTAGTGCCTCGCAGAGGGACTCTTTGGCACCCTCGGTATCTGCCGGTTCGTTTGTGGGAGCACCTTCATCTTCGGGCATTGGCCCTGCATCTGCAGGCGGGCCTGCCATCCCCGGATCGGCTGGAGCGTCAAATTGTGCGGTTTTTGAAATTTTAGTTTTTCCGCCTGATTTAACAACTTCAGATAAAATTTGTCTGAGTGTAGGCTGAGCTGGCTGTTTAATTGATTCCATTATCTGTTGTGCAAAGTTATTATCATCTTCTTTCTGCACATGTGATGCTTCAATTAATTTGTCTAGCAAATTGCTGTGTTGATTCCCTGTTTTATTCATTATATAACTCCTTGCAAGGTTATTTGATTATATTGAAAAAATATCTTGACATGTCCTTCTGTGATTTTTTAGTAATCTGGTTCTGGCAATTTCACAGAATTCTTCCGAAATATCAATCGCTATGTATTTTCGATTAGTTTCCTTGCAGGCAATAGCGGTAGTTCCGCTACCAGAAAATCCGTCTAGAACTATCCCGTTTTCGGGTGCTAGGCAAGTTACTATGTGTTTAATCACAGATAATGGTTTTTGGGACGGATGGAACATTTTGCCATTTTGTTCCGTAATAACATAAGTATCGTGTTTATACTCAAAATCTCTTCCACAACCCTCGGGTTTAAGAGATTCTCTTGTTAAGAGAATGTCATATCTGTCATCTAAATTGAGAATTTCTTTTAGTTTGACATAAAATCTCGGAGTGGGTAAACACCATGATGGATCACCAACTCTTGTCCATTTCATTACCAATCGGCTATCACAGCCAAGCTGTCTGGCTATTTTACTCCTGGTTATCTTGGATTCATCTAGTTTTTTCGCTAAATATTGAGCTAATTCCTCATGAAATTCAGAGGGTTGTTTTGGCAGATATTTTTGCCCAATAACAATAGCTTGAGTTCTGGGAAGCCATCCTAAGTACGGACGTGCACCACCTTTAGGAATATACATTGATAAAGTTCGTCTATATGTAAATCCAGATAGCTTTAGAGATTCAATGCAGATATCTAGATTTCGCATTGTCCAAAAAACTGCAATATGCCCATTCCGGTGTATTTTAGGTTCAATAGCTTTAAGAAATGATTTTAATAGAGATTCTGCCTCTCTAGTTGACCCATCCCCGAGATACCCCATTGATTCTCCATAGGGTGGATCGATAATAACTGCATCTAAAATATGATCAGGCAGATATTGGGATAGAGATACAGAATCCCCGCAAATTACTTTATTCAAAAAATTATCAGGATAGTTCAAACTCTTCTCAAATTTTCAGTAATTTCAAATTCTTCTAACAAGTTTTGAGTATTATACCATTCGTTGAAATATTCCCACCTCATATCGGCGGCATATTCCCCATATACATCAGCAACAATACGATTAAACAGATCGAGAGTCATTCCATCAGGATCTAAATTGGCGCTGCCCTTATGTGTATTTCTTACCACTCTTCGGCAGCTCTTATGTCTGAATTCGGGAATCCCAAGTGAGCATGACAGTCGCCAAAAAATCCCTCGATAACATGGAAATTTTGCCCATCATGCTCAAAAAAGGAAACCGGAGCATTTACATTTTTTCTGTAAGGTTCGCACCACACACCTTTGCTGTCCTGCCGTTGAACTTATAATTCTGAGCATAGATTGTTATTCGAATTTTCTAAGAATTTGTCCTTTAGTTTCTGCTCAACAGTGACAATGGTATCATTATGAGCACCACCATGAGCAACTAATTTAATTTCCCTAATTTTAAAGCCACGCTTTTTACCAAATCCAGTACTATTCCACCCAAATGAAATCGCAATTCCGCCGGGAACTAATATTTTTCCCAGTTTATTTTTGACTTCTTTGTATCGCATCTGCGTATCTTCTTGGGTCGCTGATTTCCCGATATTTTGATAAACTTCTGATACTTGCCTTGGAGAATATGGTGGGTCAAATAGCACTACATTGCACTGAGTATTTATGGATATTAAATATTCAACAAAATCTGTCGCATCCATGTGGAATAGTGCATCAGTATTAGGATTTAAGTCATTGGTTATGGTTCCCACTTTTGAGTTTCGGGCAAACGGGTCTACTACAACATCCCTACGTTTGATATATTTTTCAAATATTTTTTTAATCGGAGACATAGAAAAGGTATCCGAATTAGGCATGCACCATTCTCTGCTAAATTTGATCATTTTTAAATCGCCATTAAAAATAATTTTACTTGTTTTATTATCTCTCTGCAATTCTTCAAATTTCCTATTAATTCGGAATTTATTTCAGTATATCCCAGATATGCTCCGACAATTGCTCCGACCATCGATGCATTACTATCCGCATCGGCTCCTGCATTGACTGTTTGAAAAATTGCATAATTAAAATTGCGATACGGCAAATACTTGCTTACGCAATATGCCACTAAAGGATATGAATTCATTATGAACGAGCTTTGTTCAGTGCATATCTTCTTTGAAATTATTGATGTTTCAAGACTAAACATTTCCTCCGATAAAAAATATTCCAACCTGGCACTAATTGGGTCTAAGTTGCATTTTAATTTATTTTCAGCAAATTTTGCATCATCAATAAACAATTGAGATATCCACTTAGTATGATCTAATGGTTCACCTTGTAGGGCTCTTATTATCATTCTTGTCTGACAATAGGTAGCCACAGCACATCTTATATCTCCGTGAGTGATAGACGATATCTCATGACATTTTTTGAGTAGCGAATAGTTGAACGCATTAGTAAACTTACCATGTGAAGTGCCAAGTGTTTTATAGACAGCATATATCGCCAGTGGAGATATCTTCATGCAGGGTCCGTTGCCCGCCCCATCTTTTTCGGCTGTGTCAGATTGTCCATTTTTCATTTTTTGAGTAGCATTACGAGTGCTTCTGCCCCATCCTATCGGAACTCCCCATTTGCCATCCATTGCCTCGATATGTGCTTTTTTAATATCATTTATATCATATCCTTTGATACGGGCAATCGAGTCCATGACGGCCAAAGTTAATTGTGTATCATCAGAGAACGTCCCAGGTGCTCTGCGGGCAACATTGGGATAAAGATGGTGCTTGTTTGTTTTATACTCATCCACATAACCAAACAAAGACCGAATAACATCGGGAGATTTACATTCTACGGGCAATCCAAGAGCATCGCCAATTGCAACGCCTAGTATACATCCCAGGGATTGTTCTCTAAGTTTATTCGGGTTTATTTTTGTGGTCATTAATCGGCCTAAGGTTTTTCTTCGCCATATGCTCCATTATTTGGTCAAGAGTTATTGGCTTAAAATTATGACAATCAACACCGACATCCATCGAGAGTAAATTAGAATCATCGAATAAAGTGCCGTGAGAATGCCCGTAAAGTGATATTGAGCCATAATGCGATTTATTCCACGTTCGCATCGCATAATGGCACATAATTATGTCTATTGTTTTCCCATTATAATTATCAGTTATTTGTAGCATATCGTGTACACTATTAAACGATTTGAATAAAACTGGATGTGGGTTACCTCTTTTGCGTGGATCATGATTACCGCGAATTAGAATTATATTTTTACAGTTAATTCTGTCTCTATATGCTGGCACCCTTTGGGCATTTTTAAATATAAAATCACCTAAACAATATAGTGTATCATCGGGTAAAACTAAAGCATTAATATTGTTAATTATAGTCTCGTCCATTTCCCGAACCGATGAAAACGGACGATTACAGTACTTCATTATATTATAATGGCCAAGATGGAAATCTGACGAGAAGTAATCCATTTCTTAATTATACGTTCGAAATTGAATATTGTCAAGAGCGATTTAGGGCTCGGTCATCGGTTTCCGCCATGGATATCCGGCATCCCACCACCACTGATTTGTCCCTCCCGTATCTCTGCCGTTTCTCCATATTTTATAAAGTTCCTTAAAACTCTCCCAATCTGTGGGGTCTACGGCATCAAGTTGAGATTCTATATTTTTTCTCCATTGCACCATCAAATCTATTGACCCAGAAAATAACTCATCGGGTTGGGGGATTATATTGTCAATCCAAAAATAATCAATTGCAGGATATTCATTAAGAGTTACGGCGGTAAAATCAGAAACGGAAATAGAAACTTCTTGGTTTCCAATAATCTGAAGAGCAGGTGCAGTTTGAGATATAGTTCCTTGGGCTAGTAGTTTGCCATTGCCGACTGCATATGCAGATGTTCCATAAACCCAAATCTCTAATTGGATAAATTCATCAACAAAAGTGTGGGATACGGATTGAATAGGTTGTGGAACGTTGACTCCTCCGGCATAAGACTGGCTGTGAAGATCAAAAGTATTGGCATCAACATCTAGAGTTAAAATTACGCCATAATCGTCTCCCAGATTGCCGAACGTCGATGGTGGGCATCTGACACATAATGATATAATTAATCCACTTCTCTTTCTGAACCTCGCCGCTACTGCATAATTAGCCCATCCATTACTGTCCAGAACAACATAATCGCCGCCGGTATGACGAACTTTCCCAACACTTGTGCATTGCAGCACTCTATCGTTGTGGGTATCCCAGTCTCCAGAATCGGCTGACCAATTTGAGTCCAGATTGTCTATAGATTGATATCTGAATTTATCTTTAACAATAGTAGTTGTTCTGTAATAAGGAATAACTGACATGAATATGCTTACTACATATTATGGATTAAATCCTTCTACACAATTAAGCCAAGTATTTCCTTTTCGGACATATCCTGGAGAATTTGTTGATATTGAATGAACGACAGTAAATTCTGATATGCATAATCAAGTCTCATCTCATTGTTGTTTCGAGACCTAAAGAATCCCCCAATATCAGATTGAAGTGATATTTGATATTCAAGGATTTCTTCGCATCTTCTAATTCTATCAGGAATATACTTTATCCATGCCAAATTGGACTGTTGCACCATTGATGCGACTAATGACGCCATAGATAATATTGAAACTGCATCAGTCTGAGAAAGAACATATTCAGCGTGCGATTTAAATATAGGATCTTTGAATCTATCATATAACAATCTCATGCCCCACACGTCGTGCGGGTCAAATCTGCTCTTGTTAATTGCAGAATGGCCCACTTCTTTTGCGCTAAGTAGGTAAGATCCCTTATCGGTATACAAATAGGCAAATAGTAAGGATAAAATAATTATCCCATACGGACTTTGCATTTTATAATTTTCATTGAATATTTCATCCGGAGTCACTTTTGAAAAGTATGCGGGGATATATTCGTTGTGGATACTTTGTAGCAGAGATGACATATACATTTCTGCGTCCGTAATATTACCAAGTTTTAAATGTATAATTGACATCCACGCATTCCACGGATTAAATGATTTATCATCAACGATCAGACATGATAATGTTTGGTTGCTAAATCGATAGCTCTCTAGTTTTTGAAGAATAATATTTGCTGTTGCAGCTGCATCATCTCTGCAAAATATCTTTCCGGCGGTCAAAAGAACGGATGTGAGAGCGAGTTTCCACTCAACGGGCGTATATTTGGTTTGAGACTTTCCATCCCTTATCAATGATGAAAATTCTCCGTTATCGTGCAGGCTGAGTATAAAATCTATAGTTTTATTGCATCTATCTGTAATATTCATCGAATTAACCTAAAATTGAAATATCATCATTTTGAATCTCTGGGTCGAGTCTAAATTTAAATACGTGAACTGGTTTGCCTTGCTCGGTGGCTATGTCCATTGAGTGTTTTGTTCCTTTGGACGATCCGTCCCAAAATGCGACAACTTCGTCGGCCGCGTCTACGATTTGAATGTTTCTTTTATACCCAGCCGATTTCCCGAATTTGTCCCATTGAGGTAGAAACTCTTTGTAAGGAATACTGTTTTGTGCAGCATACTTCTTTGCTAATATATCAGCCCCCTCTGCTCCTCCACTAATAAGTGTTTTGATATCAAACCAATTCAATATTTCTTCCATATATCTATAATTATCAAAACTGCGTGATCCGACAACTGCTAGCCTAATCGGTTCAGGTAAATTCTCTAAATATTCTATATAAATATCTCCGTGGCAAGATTTAGGTTTGCAAAAACATCCGAGAGTTTTGCCTTTTAAAGATTGAACTTTATGCCTAAATATTTTATCGTGTTTAATTCGATTGTAGAAATATTCCCTGAACATTTTAATATTTTCATCTCGGTTTGGACCATTAAATGGATTTCCAAAATAACCATCCTGCCCGTGCCCGGCTCGGCCAATATAAACATCATATTCTTCGAATCGAATATTGGCTATTCTGGTTTTACTACTTGTTTCCATCGCTCAGAAGTTTTACTTTCTTCCAAAGTTCAAAAAGGATTACCGACGAAATATCATCAGGATGATTAGTAACTGGACCGAACGGCATTGTATAATTTGCTAAAGCGTCATCGATGATGCTTTGGCCCATTGCCGGATTGCCCCAAAACCCAAATTGATTTCTAATCCATTGTCCCAAATTGTGATGCTGCCATGTTATGAAATTATCCGGATCAGGACATGAATCTACCATTAATTGGTATCCGCCCTGTTCCTCAATAATCGGCAACAAATAAGCAACTACATCTGCTACAGTTTTGCAATCCAATCTTTCTTTATTTTCGGGCATTCCCCGGTTCTCCAACTGTCTCGGTTTCTTTCATTGAAAGAGGACTCACTCGAACACTTTCACATTGTCTTAATTGCTCAATGTTTGTAGCACCACCCATTGCCAATCCTGATCGTATTCCTTTAATATACTCCATTAATTTGTGTAGTGTGTCTCCACGATAATTAACAGTTATATCTATACCTTCTGGTGCGATATCATCTCTGTTTGAAACTGTTCGGCTGCTCATTCCTCTATACGCTTTACCACCACCAATATCAGGTGTAGCAGATGTCCCGGCAAGCATATATCCAATCATACAAGCATTTGCACCAGCCCATAACGATTTGACCATATCTCCAGTTGTTCGAAGTCCACCATCTGCGATAATATCTGCTTCGCAACTTTTTGAACATTCTATAATGGCAGAAAGTTGAGGCATACCAAACCCGGTCACACGGCGGGTTGTGCATGCAGCACCTGGGCCAATGCCTACTTTAACGACATCGACACCTGCTTTAGACATGCGACGGGCAGCTTCCGGAACACACACGTTACCAGCAATAAGAGTAAAAACATACTTATTTTTTAGACTCAGGATTTTGTTAATTGAATCATACATTTTTTGATGATCGCCATGTGCGACATCTATGCAAATTACGTTACAACCAGCGTCAAGTAATCTCTGACTCTTTTGGTCTGCATCCTCTCGGATTCCAATTGCACAGCCAATATTTTTGGCCCCATTTTGCTTAGCCCATTTAATATCATTAATTTGTTTAAATGTCTCCTCGGAATTACCAATATATCGAGTTAAAATACCCAGCCCTCCAACGGCATCCATCGCAACTAACATATCCCTTCCGGTAATAGAATCCATTGGTGCTGAAATAATAGGGCACGTAAGAATTATGTTGCCCAATTTGGTTGATAGGATGGGATCATTACGGGATTCTAATTCAGAATATCGCGGCAATAGTAAAATATCATCAAAACACAGTTTTACATCAGTTGTACTCGGTAAATTCGACATGTATTCTCCATCCTAAATTCCATCACCATTCAAATCTAACATTAGCCAGTCTTTTGCGTTATAAGCTGCTTTGCCTTTTGATATATTATCAAGGCGGGTCAATAATTCATTGAAGGTTCCAAAAACATTTTGATGTCCAACTAGCCACATTAACCATCCAGAGCAGGTTTCTTTGCCGCCTTCCCACACAATATACACAGGCTTACGTTGTTGTCGGGCAACAACAATTTCATGTATAGTTCCATAAGTAGGTACTCGCTGATTTGTGAATTTTTCCAATAGAGTTTTAACTGCTGTTGTCACGTATTGAACAGTATGACGTAATTCAGCATTAACATTGTTTTCGCCTGAGCCTGGAATACGTTTTGCTAATTCTGTTAATTGTTTAATACTCGATTCAAGATCAGGGATTAAATCAATATGTGATTGACTAATTTTAGGAAAATTAACAAGAATCAGATCGGCTTTATCTACCATTCGGAGGTCCACATGTGCAATTTGATCAACAATTTTGCAAAGTTCCACCCACTCGTGTTTTTCGCGATGATGATTAATTATATAAGACTCATCATCTAGGTTGAACGGTGCATTTTTGGGGAGAGGCTTCTTACAAGGATTAAAGATTTGTTGTCGAGTAAAACCAATTGTTAATAGCTTTTCAGTCCATTCTTCTCGCCAATCTTTGCCACCCTGGCGATCGAAGTCTATTGGTCCCGAAAGATACAGTAAAAAATGGTCCCAAGCAAACATGTTCCGGGCCATCATGTCTTCAGAAACAATTACAGTTGACAATTTAATCTCACTTCTTCACATTTCAGCTATTAAATCTTTGATTTCATATAGAATCTACGATTCTTAATCTCAGACAATTTTATCTGTGGACAAGCAGCAATTTCAAATGTTGGCACTTTTGCTTTCGCCACGACGTGCAATTGCGTGACCAATTGTGCTCACGTCACGCTCATAACAAGACAAAGCGCCCTGGGTAGCTCGTCTACCAACAGGAGCTTGCGTCCTACCGCCTGGTACTCCAGGGACCGACGAATAGGTTCGACCATAGATTGCGCTAGAGCAACACGCCCTTCTGGGGACGATAGTGCTTGCGATAACAAAGTCTCCCGATACCACTGCTCGCCAAACCACCATCGTTTAACTTGAAGCCAATGCTTTGTAAAAAATCCCACAGATGGGGGTGATGCAATTACTACTGCCGTGCCAGCAGAAACAGCAAACAAATAAGACAAAAATTTACGGCGGGTTAGCATATTATTCCTCACGATCATTCTCGTGTTGAGATTCTTGACGAATGCGATTTACTTCGCAAGATGCTGCTTCATCGGCATCGTAAGAATCATAATAGAAATCTTCTACACAGTCTCTATTGACTTGATCTGGATTTAAACCACAGCACCAAGCTTCATATATGGCATCTCCGTAGGCGCGTTCAATTTCTTCGTGATTATCTCGTTTCACGCTCAATCCTTTCCAATTAACTCTTTTAAAGAGTCTTACAGACAGCCGGAAATAAATAATAATACAGAATTAAGCAGTATTAGTATTTTTCTCAATACAATTCTCCTAGTCACAATCATGATCACAATGTGTGAACATGTTTGTTACAAAATGAGGTAAATGCCCCTCATAAGCAAAACCCAAATCTGCGCAACTTATAAAGAAAAATGTTGCCGACATAAGAATTAATGCTATAACTTTTTTCACTTCGAATCCCCTTTCAGATTAGAATCAATTCCAGAAGTATTCGACATATCTATGCCTCGAACCTTCTTTCCTAATATTTTATCGACTATGTTAGTATTCTTGGTATCTTCGTTATAAGCTTTAACAAAATCTGATGATAAGCACTCCGCAGACTCTACGCCACGGCATACGTTGTCTGAATATGACTTGGTGCCTGCACTCATTTTTTTCATTGTTCCTTTCATATCGGCAACATTGTACTGTATAGATGCTGTAGCTCCCAATGACGCTCCAACACTCCATGCATCTGCATCTGCGCCAAGGAATATGAAAGCCCAATTTTTCTCATTGGTTTTTGATTTTAACAAACTACGGACTTTTTCTAACCCTTCTGCTCCGTGATAATCGGTCGATGCATTTTCTTCTCCATCCGTCATAATGATGACAAGGACTTTAGAATCTTCATCGACTCTTTTTTCTAGTTCGAGAACAGTGCTAGCTACTGCATCATATAAGGCAGTTGATCCGCCTGGTATGTAGGTAGAGACATTTAGCTCTGGAATACTATCAAGCAATTCGGCGGAATGAACAATATGTGCGCGCGAAGCAAACTTTGTTAGAGAAAATAAAACTTTCTTCCCTTCGTTGTCTTTCTTTAATTGCTGCAGATATTCGTTATATCCACTAATTGTTGCTTGTGATCTAGAACCCATTGATCCAGATTCATCTAAAACGAAACTTACTACTAATGATGGTGAATTACTCATGTCTCTCTCCTTCTTGTTCTCTCTCGCCGAAATCGTCGGCGGTCGATCCGTCAACCTGCAAAAACTCGGAAACGTATCCGCGATTCTCAGATATAATCGGAATTGCTAAATTGACCACCCATTGCTTTTTCTCTCGCTGTTGTGTGCTATCGGCAAAAGAATACATTGGGTTCGATGATGAATTATACAGCGAACGCTGAATGGACCATCCTCTTTGCTCATAAATTGGACATTTATTCCAGTCTAAGTCAGATTCTTCCTTTAATTTATCTATTAATTGCTCAGAATTTAATCCAAGCAAAGATTTATGTGAAAATACAGATTGTGCTAAAGATGATATAGAATTTCGTATAGCATCCTGCTGCCGCCATACAAAATAATTAACCACATCTTCTTTGGGAATAGAAAAAACCCTGGCATCAAACATGGCTTGTCCAGCTTTTCGGGATAATGGATATTCCTGCACATGTTCTTTAATGACAAATCTACTGCCACCTTTGATCTGTTCGCTTAAATCTCTCATTATGTTGTTAAAACTTAAAGTAGCAAAAGATGCAGCAACTGATACTATTTTTTGTATAGCTCCCCCAAACCATTGTTCGGTTTCCAAATTATCATAATCAGTTAATAACACTGATATTTCATCAGATTGCCCGTAAGCAAATTTTGCAGTGGATATTTCTTTACATAATGAAATTCCTGTACTATGCATGCAATATTGCAGTCGGCAATCCCAGGGCTTAATAAATCCCTTGCAGAAAGAATGAAATGCCCGGCCATCCAGTCGTAATATTGCAGGACATCGTTTTATTAAATATTTACCGACAGACTCCTGTTCGTAGTGCTTCATACGATCTGACAAATCCATAATTGCCTCAAATTTTAACAAAAGAAAAAGCTGGGTTCGCCCAAGTTCTTACAGATATAGATTGATCTTGATGTATTCGTAATCTGCCATATCCCTCACGATCCTACGCCTTAAACTCCACGTTCCGGAGCCAATGGAGCGAGCGCTCGATTCGGGGCGTCAGCGCCGTGAGCCCGCTGTGGGCGACCCAGAGACAGGCTAATTTTTAGTATTCACTTTCTGGGTCTTCCAGTCCTTCATTATTATCCTCGCTATCTAAATTATCGGCCAACTCTGCCATTTTTATTCCCTGTTCAGTTAAAGAAAAAAATGGTTCGCCATTTTCTATTTTTTTGATTTCCACAGCGTTTTCGAAAAATTGGCACAACATTTCATACCTCATTACTGTATTTTGTGCCCACAATAACAAATCGACCAGCTGTTTGTCGGTAAAATTAGATTTTTCTGATTGCTGGATGATTTTTAAATATTCTTGATTTGTTAAGAACGTCTGGTCTGCCGACAGCATTTCACTCATGGTTTGTTTTCCTTACAAATACGATTGTCACCAAACACCGATTATACTATTTCCCGCGTGGAAAATCAAGGTTTTTCTGAAACTCGGTTAGCACTAAATCGTATACATGCCTATTGGGACAGTAAAAATCAAATATGGGTTTATCGTTGCATCCTGCACTTTTAAGAATTGCTGCTGCAATGGCAGCACTTCGACTAATGCCAGCCTCACACTGGCATATTATATTCCTTATCCCGCTGTCCAGGTTTTTAGTGACGAAATCTTGTATTAGTTTCGCCTGTGAGGGATCCATCATTTTAAGCCCTGCTATTTCAAATTCAATATCATCGAATTCTAAAAATAGTGCATCCTTAAATTGCATTTTTGTATCTGCTCGACGATCTTTACTTGATCGTATCGAAATTAATGCAGCATTCTTAAATACGTCTGCCTGCGCCCATTCTGGGGACTCTACGGATATCCGGGGAAATACAGTTACATATTGCTTATTTCTGATTTTCCAGAAAAATGGAATTAATTCCGAAATGTCGTTAAAGCCAAGGTCAAGATACTCGGTCATACATTCCCCATTCTCCGGCAGCTGTAAAAATAAACTTAGAAAACATCGGATGTGGGTGTTCTGGTCGGCTGGAAAATTCCGGATGCCCCTGGGTGGCCATAAAAAATGGATGTCCAACAATTTCTAATATTTGTTTAATTTCCCCGTCAAAAGTTGATCCTGAGAATCTCATACTTTCTTGCTCAAAAAATTTAACGTACATTGGATTAATTTCGTATCTATGTCTAAATCTCATTTTCGTTTGAGTTTCTTTAAAAACAAAATGAGCCAAACTTCCCTCTGATATTTTAATATTATGTGATCCTAGTCGCATTGTTCCGCCGGCATTTTTATTATTTTGATCCGGTAATATGGTTACAACAGGCATGCTGCAATCTGCTTCGACTTCGGTAGAATTAGCTCCTCGCCACCCTAAAACATTGCGAGCAAATTCAATAACTGCTATTTGCATTCCGTAACATAGTCCCAAAAATGGAATTGTGTTCTCTCTTGCATATTGAGCGCATAGAATCTTACCCTCCATGCCCCGTGTTCCAAATCCGCCTGGGATAATAATGCCGTCAATATTGGATAGATTTTTGCGTATATTATCTTTATCGACTTTTTCTGTATCGATCCACTTGATGTTAGTATTGATTTTTAGAAATTTTGATGCATGTTCTATTGCATGTAAAATACTCGCATAACAATCTCGTATTGCGGTATATTTCCCGGCAATTCCAATTTCTATTGTTTTTATTGGCTTATCTTCGGTCAATGGCGTATACCAAGAATGAAACTGGTTTGTCAAATGTTGAATATTCAAATATTGAGCTACCAAATTATGAATATTTGATGAATAAAGCATATCAGGAACCTGATAAATACTTTGAACATCATACATACTGAAAACTCTCTCATATGGAACATTCGTATACAAAGCGATTTTTTCTCGGACATTATTAGAAACGGGTTTTGCAGATCGGCAGGCAATAATATGAGGTTGAACACCACGAGATAGTAATTGTCCAATACCCAATTGTGCCGCCTTGGATTTTTGTTCACCGAGCGATGGCGGGCTTATGATATATGTTAATGCCACAAAGCACACCGAGTGCTCACCTTCTTCGAACGCCAATTGTCGCATTGCCTCAATATAATAGCTATTTTCTAAATCACCAGCCGTTCCGCCGATTTCAATGAATACAACATCAGCTTGAGTTTTTTGGGCCAACTGCCGAATGCGATATTTGACTTCACCCGTGACATGCGGAATCATTTGAACATCTCTGCCCAAGTATTCTCCATGTCGCTCTTTGTCTAATACCGATCTTAAAATCTGTCCACTCGTAATAAAATTATCGCGGGTCAAATTTTGATTTAACATCCGCTCATATGTGCCTAAGTCCATGTCGCACTCGGTGCCGTCGTCGAGCACGAACACTTCGCCGTGGCGGAACGGATTTAAGGTTCCTGAATCTTCGTTTAGATATCCCTCTAGTTTTATCGGAGATACCGAGATGCCGCTGTCTTGTAACAATTTTGCGAGTGAACTGGAAAAAACACCCTTACCAAGCCCACTCATGACTGTTCCGAAAACAACTACATATTTGGTTTTACCTATAGTATAACCATCGGGCATTGAAACCGATAATTCAGTTTCAATGGTCTGATTGGAGATTTTTTGATGATCCATTTGCTTATACTCTACCATCTTTAATGGGGACATCGGGATATTCAGATTTCATGAATTCCTCAAATGTCCGTTTTTCCCCACTAAGTATAACACTAGATGCATATACATCTTGATAATAATGATGCAAATAAGAAGTGGGTAGATTCTCTGGAGTAAGCATCTTTTTGGCATATTCCATATATTCTTTAGTTCTTTCTTCGCTCATAGATCAAAGCTCGCGGATAATGTCTCAATTTTATTATCTCTGAGAACTTTTTCGTATTTTTCTTCAGCTTCATATCTGTTGTTTGCAGTTTCGTCATCGTCATCTTCATAATCATCTGATGTATTCCCATTGATATCAACCGAACATCCACCAGGGTCCGTTAGGTCGCCTCTGAGAACAACAGGGATACCCGCAAAAGATGATTCTTTAAAGAGTCCAGATATTAGAGATTTCTCTTTTTCGCTTAATTCTGACAATATCTTCTCGTGATCTTCCTTGCGAACAACACAAACAAAACTACTTGAGCTGCTGTTGCTAACAAAACCGTTTCGAGTCTTCATTTTACTTTTTCCCTTTCAATACAGTGTCTCGGAATTTCTCATATGTTCCAAATGCAGATTTAACTTCCGCCACAATATCTTCTCGTTTAGCAGATAATTTATATAGCAAATAGGAGACCATTTCACTATCGGGCAAAACTGTTAACTGACACACCGGACAATTTAATGATGGCGATCCTTCGTCGTTTATCATTTCATTATATCCTTCTTCTACAAAATCATCATCTTTATCTGCATAATTGCTATAATATTTGCTCTTTTTCAGTGCCTCTTTCATTTCATCTAGTGTGAGTTCCTTCATTTTATTTGACATGTGTGAGTTACAAAATGTATGTCCCACTTGACACTGAGTCATTTCAAAATCGCTAAGAGATGCATCGTATCCGCTTTCAATGCAACTACAAACATCACACATGAAACTGCTCGAACTACTGTTACTTACAAATCCATTTCTAATTTTCACTTGTTTCTCCTGTTGTTGGATAAATACCGGCTTTCAACACTAATGAACTAAACGAAGTATCCCACTTGGGAACATCGTGTTCCGAATCCAATACATCAATTAAAAGTTCCATACATTCTGGTGAACAGGCAATATGCCCATTCTCACTAATAGCAAATGGCTCGGATAGTTTGCCGCATTTACTACATTTTAAAATGGGCATATTCAATCCTAGTGGCAATTGACTGTTAGATGAGGAAGTTTTCGGAATAAATCGCCATGTTCCATTTCAGAATACATCTGAGAATCGTTATCATTATAAGAAAATATGTAAAATTTACAATTTGGGTTCTCATTTGTGAACTCTTGTGCCTTTTTGTTGGCCCATTTATTTATTGATTCTCGATATTTGTCCCAATTATATTCTCTGCCATTTTCATCATCAAATGTAATGACATACTCATCTAGATCTGGACGATCATCTGCCCATCCTACTTTAATAACATCTGCTATCTTTTTTTTGCTAGCAGATCCAGATCTTTGCATATCTTGCCATACAACTTCTGCAATATAATCTGCATCATAAGTAGGAGACGAACGATAAGTTCCACCGAATTTGGTCTCATTGCCAAATAACATTCGTTGCAACTTCTTACAGCTAGTAGGGACTTTTTTAAAAGCCACAATAAAACTGCTTGAACTACTGTTACTTACAAATCCGTTTCTAATTTTCATTTGTTGCTCACAATGTGCTCTTCTTTTACGCCAATTCTTACCAGAAAATGCCACATGTCAAAATTATCCATAGTAGTGTATAGTTTAATATTTTCTCCATCATCAAAAACCGACCATGCATCTGATGGATCGTTATCTATCTCTCCTTCTGAGTATATTTCTTTGCTAATAGCAATATGATGTTTGATCATTGCTATTTGCAAATTATTTAGATTATCTCTGCTTATAATAAAACTGCTTGAGCTACTATTGCTAACAAAACCACTTCGAGTTTTCATCGCCATTCCTTCGGTTAAGTGCACATAGTTCCTACATACAACCTAATATTATTGGTATCAAGGCCTCGATTTTCAAGGTCTTTAATTATATCCGCAAGAGCAAAACTATCTTCTACGGGGTCTTCATCACTAATTCTTATACACTTACCAACGAGGGTCTTGCCACGAGGAGCGCCACCTTCATCGTCATCGAGTATATCAATAGGCAAAATATTGTACATAGCGTCATGCTTCTCATCTTCATCTGCGGTATCCCAATCACCACCTACTAATTCATCCAGCTCTTCTTTAGTCATTAATTTTTCTACTAACTCTTCCATTGAATTGCCCTTGCGAGGCAATGCGACACCGATAAGAACAAAAGATGACGAGCTACTGTTACTTACAAAACCATTACGAGTTTTCATTTTTTCTCCTTAAGAAATTCCTTAAAATCTGTGTAATTAGGAAATCGTGATTTTAATTCTTTTAAAAGATCTGAAGTTCCATATCCTGATTTTGCCATTAAATATAATAATGCATCATTTGCATCTAATTGATCGTATTGACAGATAGGACATCTGTTTGGGGAAATTTCACCTTCATCATTTTCTTCGTTATCTTCTGTTTCGTCGCTGCCATATCTCTCTAAATATATTTCTCTAATCTCATTATCGGAGATTTTCTTCAATAATTTGGTATAGCCAGCGTTGTTAGAATTATCTGCTATCAGTATTTTGCGCATTTGCTCAGGATTTAATTTCACAGATTTTGGTTCCAAGGTGCAATCTGAACACAAATTATGTCCATTAGAACACGATAGATGTGCAATATTTCCATAGTCTCCGTCATATCCCTCGTAAGATGTGCCACATGCATCACACACGAAACTACTCGAACTACTGTTACTTACAAATCCGTTTCTAATCTTCATCGATTTTTCCTTTCAAAAATTCTACTACATCTAAATGGCCATTAGCAGCAGTATATCTCAAAGCCCAATCACCCACGGCATGTATATTAGCGCCATTTTCTACGAGATATTTAACCACATCTAGATGCCCATCGATAGCAGCGTACCTCAAAGCGTAATCACCCACGGCGTGTATATCGGCACCATTTTTAACCAGGTATTTAACCACATTTAGATGACCATTGCTAGCAGCATATCGCAAAGCGTAATCATCCCAAGCGTGTATATTGGCACCATTTTTAAGCAAGTATTTAACTATATTTAGATGTCCATTGTTAGAAGCCCATCTCAAAGCATGATCACCCCCAGAGTGTATATCAGCTCCATTTTTAACTGAGTATTTCACTACATTTAGATGGCCATTTTGAGCAGCCACTCTCAAAACACAATCATCCCCGGCGTGTATATTAGCGCCTTTTTTAACAAGCTTTTCAATAACTTCTACACTACTCCACTTATGACGTGGTCCTAACTTAACCTTATCTGCTTTCCATTTTAGAGGGATGCCTGGATTTTCATAGACTTGAGCATCTTTGGGTAGTGCAACTTCTCTGATCCAAGGGCCATAGTTGATGAAATTAAAGATGTTTTTAACATCAGTGTAATAAATGCCACCTGGCTGACAATTTCCGTGAGGATTGAAAGGCAGAGGGTCTGCGTTTAATCCTGTTTTGTATTTCAGGACATTATGTGTTTCGGTTTCATTTGTGATTTTGTAAAACTTCACGCTTATTCTCCTAAAAACGTGTCTTTCATCGTTCCGCAAACCACCCAACAAGAATCATAGCTCCGGTTAGAAGCATAATAATACAAGTTATTAATATAACAGGAGGAATTGGATTATATAAATAAAAACAGTGTTCCAAAAACCAGCAATCTCTAAAACATCCTATCATCTCCACTGCTTCATCTTGCTCTTGTCTAGTGATTTGCTCTATGGCGGTGTTATACTGAAAACTGGTAGGATCCATTCCTTGTATTTCTTTCATTCTAGTGCATAAGGTATTTAATGCTTCAAGATTTTTCTGGAATGAGTTATTTGGAGTTTTTAGAAAGATCACGCTATGCTCAACAAAATCCGTTTTGTTTTCGCTGAGTTTATTGGCGAATTCATTAATATACTGCGATTTATCAATAATTGTTGACTGTTTAACACCCAAATCCCAGGCATATTGATATTTATTCTCCCATTGGTAATTATATATTAAATGGGTCACACCTAAAAATATAGAAATAATAATTGATAATCCAAATAAAAGCAATCCAAACCAAAACACTTTGTTTTTCATCATTCATTTACCTCCGGAAAAGATAAGCACTTTCTGCATCCATCTGATTCACTTGATTTTATTAATCTATCTCTCCACTCGACATTTTTTGGATGATACCAAATATCTTTAAAGAAATCATTACGTTCAAGCAGAGACAATCCATCTTCCCATCCCTTTTCTCCCTCGGTAAAAGAACAAGGGTAATAGCAAGAATCTACGCCGGTATAGAAAGAGAACAGCCCACTCTCGCAGGGCTCGCAACATTGAATATATTGCTGCCGAATGTTTTCCTCAATTGAATCCTCGCTCTGAACTAAACGCAAAAATCGCGGAGCAGAACAAGAGTCAAAACCAAAAGATATCTCATTGTTTAAGCACCAAAGGAAAAGTTCTCGGAATTTCTCATACGAAACATACTCAAATCCATTCTTAGCTCGACCTTTTTTCTTTAAACTTAAAAATACGATAGCATTTAGATTTTTTAGCCGAGGATCAGTCAAAGAATCTTTGGCAGTTTCCATACACCAATCAAATGTTTGCTCGGAGAGCATTACATGTATATTACATTGTTTTAGCCCACCATCGGTAAGCTTTTTAACAATATCATAGCATACGTTTTTGTCTTCATATCGGCTCACGGCAACAGCACCACAAATATTACATAGTTTCTGAGCAGTTTCATCTGAAATATCGGCAACGGTGATGTTAGGAATAACACCGACCGATCGGCAATATTCCATCATTTTGAATAAATCGGGATTACTCTCGGCCTTCGAATCAGCGCCGAACGCGACTTGTGTTAATGGAAAACAATGCTTATGCGTTTCCTTAGTTACTTTTGTAATCTTCATGAAAAATCACCTTTTTTGCAAATTCACGAACTGTTTTCAAATCCAAATATTTTCGAATTTTCGTATTTATTATTTTATGGACCCACTGAACATTATTCGGAATATATCCCAGATTATTGTCAATTCTATCTAAAGACGCTGTTACTTCTTTTCGAGGGTATAAAAGAAGCGGAACACCAGTAACAGAACAACAACCTTGTTGTTTTAAAAATAATTCCCATAAGTACTGTGAATTTATTTTTATAGGAATATTTCGAGATTTAGCACTATTTACAATGTACCACCAAATTGTACCGCTGATATTTCCATGTCCTTTCCATTTCCATCCTCGCGAGAATTGGGGCACTTCTTTACAATGCAGAGAAGGTACGATATTTTTAGGATAAGATATTAAATAACACCATTCAAAAAACTCTTTTAATGCCATATCCCATTTCATATCATTTATTGTTTTATGTACCCAATGGATGTTATTAACAGTATATCCAACTTTACTATCTATTCTATCCAGTGAAGCAGTTCCAGAACTATCAGAAGAAAACGATCCGAAGGATATTTCATCACCAGTTAAAGCACACCGACCATTTTGTTTTACAAATTGTTCCCATGCTTCTCGTCCTGTTATAGAAAATTTAATATTTCGAATACGGGCATTATTTTTATATCTGTACCATAATCTGGCGGATATTTCCCCAAACCCTTTCCATTTATAATTGCTACTTCCCTTGTTATATTGGTACATTAAACACCCACATGATTTTGTGTGCCCTGATGTAAGTACTCCGGTACTCAATATTTTTTCTTGGCCGCATTCACATATGCATTTCCATAGACATTCGTGTTTTACTCCTGCTAATTGAATAACTTTTAATCTACCAAAAGTTTTACCTACTAAATTTTTAATAGTACATCCGCTATGGGCACAACCACACGATTTAGTATGACCACAAAAAACTTTAGCAGGTACTACTTCAAACTCTTTACCGCAATAACAACGACATCGAGCTTTTTGACTAGCACCAACATATCCAGAAACTAGTTCTATCCTTTTTAATAGTAACCTTTCTTTAACTACGTTTATATCGAGTATATTTTTGGTCATAGTAATCTCAATATATTATTCCAAAGAAACATACTCAGACCCTTTGTAAAATCCCAATATATTATCAGTTTCTTTGATATCTTTTGCCAAAATGATAGATCCAGAATCAGTTTTAATTGTAGATAAACAATCCAATTCTATTGTCTGGCCATCTTCAAGTTCAAGATAAATTATTTCTTTATTTATGTGTGGCATTCGATCTATCATTGATTTGAAATTATCAAATGAAAGATTGACACCTTTAGGGTTGTTCGATTTATAGCAGAATTTACAAGGTCCATATATTGATTTTGTGTGACCTTCTTTTGGCGAAATCCTTGGCGATACTCCGGAACATGATGTTGTAGCTTCACAATCCCAGATTTCTGGACCAATAGGACTGAATTTGGGATCATCATCTTTATTTTTACCCCACCGAGCAAAAAATCCAGTCTCCTTGTTAAAATCATAATTATAGTTGTCAGATCGAACAGATTTCATCCGAGGGGCATCAATTACAACAAACCTCTCGTTGTTTACTTCATACACATGTGCGATTGGTGGCAATGGTCATCTCCTGTTGAATTTCCGTTCATTGTCGTTAACAGTATATCACGAAATCGCAACAAGTCAAGCGAAATTTAATATTTAGCGTGTGCTTGTTTGCACTTCGCTTCTGCAAATCCTTTTAGCGCAGGGTTTTTAAATTCATCTGAATTTAAATTGCATTCCGCCATTTTCCTTAATCTTTCCAAGATCGACGAGTTTAATGTTCTTCATATTTTTGACTTTAAATTATTATAGCACACCATACTGTGCAAAGCGTCTGCAAGAGCATTGTGTTCTACCAAGTCAATTGGCGTCCATCCAATGCAGTGTTCTTCCTGGGACTTTATTAAGATTCAAAAGAGATTCTTTTAGTGGTATACCTGACTGTTTTCGAAGATCAATCTGGTTAATCTCCATTGCCCTGGGAGATACTAATAATTGATCCCATTTAACTTCTTGATAGAAAAATTTATAATCTTCGGTGCAACATCCAATAGACAAAATTTCGTGATCATTAGTTAGTCCGCTTGTTTCTAGATCTAGCGCAATTAAATTACTCAAATTCGATCTCCTTATACCGACTATGCGGCTTTATTATAGGTTGTTTATTTTCAGTTTGCAAATCGAAAGGCGATGCATACCAATATCCGACTTGATAATCAGCATAATCAACTGTTTTTATCTGATAATAGAATTTGACATATCCTTGTTTTGTTCTATATTCATGATAAAAAGCCATTGGAGAATTTAATCTCCATAATTCTTTTTCGGGGATATAGATAGATGATTTCTGTATTTGAGAATCCAAAAATTCTATATATGGGCCTCTCCCGCCTATCACAATCCGGTTATATCCAATAGATACAAGAAATCCCCTGACATAAAATCTCGTATCGGGGCACCCAACAACTGGAATTAACAGACGTTTTTCGTATTTTCCCATTCGGACTTAGCTTGTTTTGATGCATATTCGACAATTGGTTTTATATCACAATGATATAGACCAGAACAACTGAAACTATTGATTTCCATTAAATAGAAGCCATCTCCCAATCGACCTTCATGGCAGCAAATATCAATTACATATAAAGGATCTGGCTCCCACTCTTCGGCGGCAATTTTTATGGCTAAATCTCTGGCACCATCAGGAACTAGTGCATCATAATTCAGTTTGCCGTCAATACGATACGAACTTGATGCTATGACTTGTTTATTAGCCACAAAAAATCTATATTCAGCTTTGATATCCCAAGGATCGGCAATGACTACGATTGATTCCGGAGTGGCAAATTCATCAAACCATTCAAAATCTTTTTCAAAATCCTTTTCTAGTACCACCTTGCCCGTAAATGTCTTAAACCCAGAACTTGGTCTAATAAAAATCGGATGAAATTCCGAGCTAAGCGGAGGATGATACAATTCATCTTTGCGCCGTTTAACTTCTGCCAATGGCATCATTATATATCTGTCATTTAATAAATATTTGCCGAAATGAGCATAATAGGTGGTGCATTCGAAATTCTGGAAATTGCACCATCCACCAGGAACCCAAGGTTTCTGTCGCTGGAGCTGCCGCATTAAATTGAGAGAACCATAGAATATTACACAGTCGTTATCTTTAAAATGATCGTATGACCCACTTTCAAATGGAACATACTTAATCTCGACAACTTCCATGCCTTGACGTTTGATCTCGTCAACTAATGGACCAAGATCCTCATCAAAAACATCGTTTTCAACTATCCACTTCGGGGTCATTTTGTTGTTCCAAATTTTCTTTAACTATCTGGCTCAAATCTGCCATCTTTATTTTTTTCACTGTAGGACTTACTTCTGTTATTATTTGCCCATAAAGTCTAGTAGCATCTACGTGCCAACGTTTCAAAGCGTGTGGACAAATAAATCTATCATGGGTGTTATTACTTTTAAACCCTGATAATTGTGCGGCATATGAAATAAACGTTGCTCCTTCACGATTTCTTTCCGCATCGCATATTGAATTGCATGTTTTACACCTCACTTCTTGGTATTGTCCTGGTTCATAGTAAAAATAATCGATGTTTTCAATCATACAGGTGCTCCTAATTTTACCGGCAATACAATACCTTTCTGTTTAGCATATCCTTCAATTACAAAATATTCATCCGATAAGACACCATTAGAAAAATAATTAATGGAATTAACACTGGTTGAAACAGTTCTCCACAAAGAAACTTTTACTCCAAAAATATCATAAATTTCAGCAGATTCGAATTTATTTATTAATGGGTAATTTACTGATATTTCTTTTGCAAAATCTTCAAATAATTCCATGTCCTCTCTCAAATATTCATATCTTGTATCTGTTGAAATTCTGCGGACTTGGACATATTCAACCGGAAATCGAGATGCAAATTTTATAATGTCTAATATTTCATCTCGGTTATGTTTGCATAAAACAACGGCAATTCGCATTTTAACTTTAGTTTGAGATAAAATACTCTCCCAATTGGGAATATGGGACATGCCTGTTATAGATATTGCTGCTGACTGCCTTAAGGTGGGGATATGATAACCCACAGCATCTCCCCAGCAGGTCGTGCATTGATTAACGGCATTATCCATATACCTGGGGGCAAGCAAACCATTAGTTCTAATACCCACATAAAATCCAATAGATTTGAGATATTCAATTAATTGAGGAGTGTAACGATAACAGAGTGAGTCAGTATTCTGTCCGGTTATATAAATTTGCGGAATAGATAATTCTTTACAAGTGGCAATAAATTTATCCCAATTAACCCAATTTTGGAAATGCACATTTAAACATTCGTTATATTGTGCAAATTCTGTTTCCAGATCTTTACCCAAACAAAAATAACAATTCATATTACACTTGCCAAGTAAATTAATATTGGCAAATGTAAATTTGCTACGGTTTCTGTTCTTTATTGATTGGCTCACGAATAATGCTCGCGCTTATATTGTCTAATCTTACGATCTGCCAAATGCGGACCAAAATAATCAAGAGTCGGGTGTGCCTCATGCCAAAGTAAAATGGCATATTGGCATTCTTCGCCATCTATTTTAAATAGATAAATGTGAGAAAAATCCTGTTCTAGTTTCTTCGCAGAGTCGATGGCTCTCCTGATTTGAATATTAATAGTTCTCTCTTTGGCTGGTAATTCAGATAAAGCAAAAGATGGAACCCAAACAGTATCTATTTCATTATCGTTATTTGCCATACAAATCAACCTATCTTTGGGCCAATCGTAATATGTTATTGGATATCCGTCAAAAGTAGAGTGACGTTCACTCCACCATTTCTTTTGAGATTCAGCCTTTGCTTTTGACGGTAAAATAACTGCCGCAATGGCAGCTCCAACGGTTCCTATAAAATTTCGCCTGTTCATGTTCATCCTTTTAAAATAGAGCTAGCTGCTTTGGTGTGCTTTTACGCCAAAGGCTCTAAGGGCGTCCGTCAGCATTGTATAGAGAATTGACCTGCTATCATCTCTGATACTTAATTCCGGGCTCCTCTCGTACTACCGGAACATACTGAAGTCCCTGGCTTGGTGGACTCTGATTCGTGCAAGACAAACGGGCTTTCGGAAGTACGTGTATTCATCTTGCCGTCGCATCCACTGCTACCGTTCCCTGTGGGTTCCCGACCGACCGCAGGCCCAACCGCAAGCAAGTCCAGGTTGCTTTTTGCTCCTGTCGGGGATCTTGATGGAACATCCGCTGGATCGGGGTCCATCTTTCACTCGCCACTCCTCAGAAGGTGGCTGCTTCTAGGCCAACTTTCCATCAGCAGCTAGCTCTATTCACTTTTCACTAAAGGATTATAACATATTGTGACAGGATTGTCAACTAGAATTTGATGATTATCACGGGTTGTGCCTGGCATCTCTATCCAAAATATCAGCGGACTTAATTAAATGAGCTGCAATTGTTCGGCATTCTTTTGATGTTAAAAGAACCTGATGTCGTTTTCCAAATACCTCTTCCAATAAATTCTCCGAATCATCTTTTTCATAATCTTGTCGAAAAATTGCCAAATAAACCCCAGATTTACAGATATCAACATCGACTTTGCCAGCAGCACCTTTATAATTTTCAACTTCTAAATGCAAATCACCGCTCAAATCACTTTTGCTCATTTTAAATTCTCCTAGAATTTGGCAACTGTCCCACCAGGATTTGAACCTGGACAAACCGGTTCAGGGCCGGTTATGCGGCCGTTACATCATGGGACACTAATCGGGGTAGATTCGTGGTCAACCTATTATTCCCCATGTTGCACAATTTCTTGGCACAGTGGTTGGTCGTTTTATACAGGTGCTTCCACGCAATCCCTGTGATCGTCCTAGTTGTTGTCCGGACCATCTACTGACTATTTTTGCATCTTAATTGCATCGCCAAGTAAATCTTTGAGTATACCTACAATCGCACTTTCAATTGAATCCTTGAGCAATAGCTTTTCTATATCTTTGTTCTGTAAAAAATTATATAACATGTGTGCTTCTGCTGTGGGCAAAACTATGGTTATTTCGCTTTGGGCAGTTCGTTTATTGCTTTTCTCTTCTTTGGTATATTCTTGATTAAAATTTAGTGATACTTTCATGTCAGCTCCTGTTCGGGCATTCTTTTTAACTCTTCGATTCTCTTGTCAATTTGTCCTTTATATTCATCCTCAAGTTTTTCTGGATAATACTCTTTGAAATATGCCAACACTCGCTCCATCCATTCGCACATTTCTTGATTAGTTGGTTCTTCGTATTCGCCACTACCTTCTCGGTTAATACCGCATTCTTTGACTCCATCCCATAAAAGAAGAGTTCCGTCTTCCTCCCAATCTCCTGATTGAAGATAATGACAATATCCTGTTTGCTGCGGCGGTTTTTCTGGATGTCTTTCCCAATAATGGCACATCAAAATGCGATTTCCATCTCCAGATAAAGAAATTATATCATAACAATATCCGCCAGGTGGTATTAATTTTTCATCAATTTCCATTTTTGTCTCCAACGGGCCTGGCAGGACTCGAACCCGCGCTGTTCAGCTTCGAAGGCTGATGCCCATCCTTTAGGCGACAGGCCCCTCATTTATGAGTTAGCAAAAACCCTCGATTGAATAAATTAATTTCTTCTACATTGAACATAGAAGAGCAAGCATTTAAAAAATCCGATTCTTTTGATTTTAATAGATTACCCGATATTTTAAATTCTGGAGCAAGCATGGTATCTATAATACAAATGCCGTTAGGCAATAGGTGTTGCCTCATGATTTCCATTGCGGCAACTTGTTCTTCTAGGGTCAAATGGAAGAAAACTGCGACAGAAAATATCATATCAAAAGATTCATCTAATTCATTCATAAGCTTAAAAGAAATGTCAGGCCAAAAGGCAGGACCATATTCTTTTGTCAACGGATGAATATCTACCGAAGTTAAATGGGAGCACAGTTGACATAGATGTCCCGAAATTCGCCCAATACCCCCTCCGAAATCTAGCACTTTAAAATTCGGTTTAATATAAGGTTTAATTTTTTCTGCTTGAACTGCACCTCTTATTATCATTCTAGTTAAACAAGTTTTAGCTGGCTTTTCTTTTGGATCAAAAATTAAATTTGTCGAAAATACCTGACCAGTAATTCTATCTACTAAAAATTTTAAATCTTCTTCTATCTGTTTTCGGGGTTTATTAATCCGACTACAGATAGACTCAAATATTGGACAAGGATAGCATATCATATCCTAATTATACCCAAGCCACCTGAGAGGATCGAACTCTCGCTTACATTTTACGGGAATGTCGTTCTACCAACTAAACCAAGGCGGCAAAAGTCTGGAACATGGCAGGTGATCGAATCCCGCACCTCTCCGTCGAGTGTTCTACCATTTGAACTACAGTCCCAGATCTACATTTCAAACTGTCGGCTTTCGCGGAGAGTTTGAAAAAAATGCCTCGGTCGGGAATCGGACCCGATCTGCCGCATCCACAGTGCGAAGTGCTGCCATCACACTTCCGAGGCTAAGCTCCTTATCGGATTCGAACCGATCTTCATCTGTACAGGAGATGCGTGCTGCCGTTAAACACTAAAGGAGCAAAAGCAGGTAGCGGGACTCGAACCCGCAATTTTCACGTTGGCAACGTGACTCCCTGCCATTAGGACATACCTGCAAACGGAAAGTGAGTGAATTGAACACTCACCGACTCAGTAGTCGGCCTTGTTTTCGAAACAAGTGCAGCAAACCAATATCTGCCTACTTTCCACAACGGAGAGTAAGGGAATCGAACCCTTGGGATGGTATTAGCACCCACCATTTTAGCAGAATGGCGCGACCAACCAGCAGTCACCTACTCTCCAAAATCATCGAAGCATTATCACAGGATAATCTACTCCTAGTTCAAGATAATTATCCGGTGCTGTAACCTCAGAAATTTGATATCCCTGATAATCACCATAATCAAAACCCCATACTTCCATATCTTGCATATTTTGTGGAAGTTGTTGCAAATTTTCAACCAATTCTTTGAGTGTCATTTTCTTCTCCTTTTTTAATGGGATAGGTGAGATTCGAACTCACGACTTTTCGCGTATCAATTTTATTTGAACTTCATATTATATCCATTCCATGCATATGGTTTCCATTTAATGCCCATTTGTCGAGCCCATTTTCTAACCGCACTATCTGAAACATCATATTTACGACCAATTGCGCACCAAGACATTTGCTTGATCAATAATTCTAATTCATATTTATTTGGTCTATTTTTGACTTTTCTAAGATTCTCCCTCGTGCCGCATTCGTAACAGTATTTCTTTCTTTTATTACGAGGTTTAAACTTAATATGACATTTAGGGCATTCTTTTTCTCTGTTCCGAGATGCTAGCCATTTTGCATGAACTTCATTTGCAGATTGCCTTAAGTCAGGGTCATCATGTAGCTCTGCATGACAATTTCTACACACAAGCATACATTTATCCACTTCTTTGAATAATAATTTAGTATTTAGTTTCGTCCATTGGCTAATGTTAAAATCTTTATTCTTTGGATCGCGATGATGGAAATCATATGCTCTTGGTATTGGTTTGCAAAATCCGCATATCTCGCATTTGTTGCCCTTGTAAGCAATAAGCTCTTGTTTTATCCTGATCCTAAAAACTGTTGCGTGATTCATTTGAATATACCTCCAATTAGATATATTCAAACTTGTGCACATAAATTCCTTTTTATGAAATCATAGATGTAAGGTTCGATATTGTAATGGGAATGCCGGGAGTTGAACCCGATTCACGGTCTTATCAGGACCGCCGCTAAACCGTCTGCGTCCATTCCCAACAGTTGTTGTAAACATTCTACCAACTGAACTTCTGTCCCAGAACTCCGAGGACTGGAATCGAACCAGTGAATGACACGCATTAACAGTGCGCCGCCTGAACCAACGTCGGCTTCCTCGGATCAACTCGTCTGTCACGCTCCGAACGTAGACCTCCTGCTGTGCGCAAGTATTCTGCCACTTAAACTACAGACGAAAGCCACCAGCAGGAATCGGACCTGCGCCTTCACTTTACCAAAGTGACGAACTACCACTATACTATGGCGGCGAAACGCTCGTGACAGGATTCGAACCTGCATTATTACCTTTTTAGGAGAAAGGTGCCCTATCCTTTTTAGGCGACACGAGCCCGATATTTACAAAACAAACCAGCGAATATAATCATTAAAATTGATGCTGGTTCAGGTATTGCATTTGAAGTATAAACTACATGGCAAATAGCTCTTGGTATAACTGTCCCATCATCAAAAGTTGTAGTATCGACAATAACCAGCATTTTTCTCAAGTCTTGATTATAAGCAAACATCGCATTATGTTTACTGGGTATTGGAACATTGAAATCTAACAACGTGTCTTTTTCGTTAAACAATCCGTTCTGATTGCCAACCCCTAAAGATTTAGGAAACCAGTGTTCAATCAGTCCAACAGTTTCAGGAGGTAAAACCATACGTGCTGGTTTATCTTCGCGGGTAAATATCAATTCGTTGTGGTAATCAGTAAATCCATCAGTATAGGATGCTAGGTTTGTCAATACCATCATTGCCAAAATCAACATTTTCAATCTCCTTTTCTAACGCTCCTGACAGGATTCGAACCTGCATCGTCCAGTTATGCGCTAACGGTTTAGAAGACCGTGCCAATACAGGAGCCTAACGGAAAGTAAGCGAATCGAACGCTCGTTGTAAGACCATTACAACGGTCCAGCTTTCAGGGCTGGTTGGGAGCCAATTCCCACTACCTTCCAGAGTATAACATAGATTTAACGAGAAGTCAAGAACATTCTTAAGAAATCAAACCATACGAAGTCGCCCATCGGGCATAAACTTCGAAAAGAGGATGGTCTTTGCACTCTTCGATAAGTTTTAATGTATTAGATTCCCATCCTTTCTTCTTCATAAACTCTGCTATGGCTATTGAAATAAGTATAGCTCCTATTTCTATACCGCATTGAGTATTATCAAGAAGAAAATTATGTGTTCCAAATATTTCAACTGGAATATTCAAAATATCAAAATTGAGATAATTTTTTAAAGATTTAATAATATTCGGATTATTTTGCGAATAATATCCGAATGGAAATTTAACAAACATAATTGGACATTTGAACACACTTAAATTATCTAATAAACGATACGATGCTTCTTTTTCTACATTAATGTCTTTAAAATGAATTCTATTCCATTTCATATATTTTGATTGAAAGTTATCTTGACCCAACACCTCAAATCGATGAGAAGGATCAGGATTACTTACAATAATGTGCCGTCCCATTTCTATTAATTCAGATTCCCAAGGATCAAATATTGGAGGGGTAGGCTGAACCAGCACCAAGCTAGGATTAAGTTTAATCAAGTCCGGTATAAACATGCCCTGAACAAATGTTCCGCTATAATATCCAATACCCGCATTCCAAACTTCAATATCATCTGGCAAAATTGTTGATAAATAATATGGCCATCCTTTACTATTTTTGGCAAGCCATCCCTTGGTATGGCAATCCCCTAAACAAAGTATTAGTTTAGGCTTTAGGGGCTTAGGCATATCTAAACCACGCATTAGAATATCGTGTTGGAAATGAACATATGTTGCCATGAAAATATCTACGCTCCTGACAGGACTCGAACCTGCATATATTTGATCCAGCTTCGCAGACTGGTGCCCATTCCAATTAGGCGACAGGAGCAAAATCGGCTCGGGTCGATTCGAACGTCCAGTACCACCTTATGAAAGTGGCGTGTTAACCATTACACTACGAGCCGCCGTAAGCGTCATACGAGATTTGCACTCGTACCCGAACCTTGGAGGGGTCCCATGCTGCTGTTACACCAATGACGCGACACTGCCTCGCCAAGACTCGAACTTGGACTACAAGAATCAAAATCTTGCGTGCTGCCAATTACACTACGAGGCATCAGGGTGGCGGGACTCGAACCCGCAACTACACGCACCCAAAACGTGTGGGACACCAATTTCCCTACACCCTGTAAACGCCCCTACCCAGTGTCGATCTGGGTCTTCCAGGCTGAAAACCTGGCGTCCTAGCCAACGTAGACTACAGGGGCCGTAATGCCCATACCCGGATTCGAACCGAGGTCAACACATCGAGAATGTGTCATGCTTCCGCTGCACCATATGGGCACTGACTCACTCCATTCACTTGTCAAAAATCACGCATCGATGCAATTTTAAATGGACAGGATGGGAATCAAACCCACCACACCGACCTTGCAAGAGTCAGTCGCCCTCTTGGTACATGCCTGCCCAAATTCTCTCAAGTAGTCCCGACAGGGATCGAACCTGCATTACTCATGTTAATCCATAATCTCGTGCCCATTTACGAACAGCATTATCACTAACATTGTATTTTCGACCAACAGCACGCCACGACATAGTATTAATTTCGACTAATAATTGATCTCTATCTGGTCTGCATACTCTACGACGAGACATACTAGAACAATCATATCCACAAAACTTTCTCTTATGTTCTTTTTTGTTATCAGCGGAAACATCAAACTCTTTTCCACATTGTTTACAAACTACTTTTATTGTTTCTTTTTGTTTTCTTGGTTTTTTAAACCATAAACTCCTTAAAATTTCTGACCAATCCGATTGAGCGTCCCCGGTATCGATCCGGATGTCTTCTCGGTGTAAACGAGACGGATTTGCCATCTTCCTCGACGCTCTGACTTTTTCTATTACCAGTGGAACATTCCAGTAAATTTCACTTTCCCATAATATGCAAACCGTATATCCCTTTGATTTTAAATATTGCTCTCGGTTTCTATCATGTCTAACATTATTTAATTGAATCTTATTTAAATTTTTGGAATCATATAAAATAGGGTTAGCGTGCCAAAAATCACCATTTACTTGGTATACTATTTTTCTTTCTGGATCAACGAAATCACATATATATCTTTGCAAAGGGTATTGAAAAAATATTTCACCGTCATTCTCTCCTTCTCCATAAATTTCTAACAAGCATTCCGGGAATTTTACGCCAATGTTAATGGAATTAAGAATATCTTTAAATTTTTGTTCTGGCTTAGTCCAAATTTTTTTGCTGTTTAGTATTGACTTTTTACCAGCATTACTTAGTTTTTGCCGTGTTTCGTCAGACATTATATATTTAGCTTTCGCCAATTTTCCTGATTCACTAGTACTTCTACATTTTCCAAGTATCTCTTTGACTGCTTTGCAAATTGCAAAATAACTGCATCCTGTTTTAGTTTGAATTTCTCTATAAGACAAACCACTACGATAAAAATCCGATATTCGCTTTTTTGTGTATACCATCAGATTATATTCGAACCTATAGCAGCGAACTCCTTTATTTTTATTTCCCAAAAAACTGCAGGTTCGCTTTTGTGTTTTCTGCCGAGACCATGCGATTAACCAATTAATCTACGGGACTAAATAAAAAAGCCCTGCAAACCTCGTTTCGGATTTGCAGGGCTGATTTTTAAATATTTTTTATCAACCCTGCAAATTCACGCCTTCCATATTGGCTTCTTGGCATGAACTCCCTGCGACCGATGGTGTCGGCCTATGGGACGTTGTAATGGGTTGACTACTAAACATTTACATTTCCTTTTCAAATCCGTGAGAACTTACTATTTTCAGTTCTCACGGACTATTATACCACCTATACGGAAGAAGTCAAGGTAAATCCTTTATTTTTATCCGTGACCTTTCATATATTCATCAGAGTCATCAACATCACCATCATTATCGTAGTCTTCATCGTTTCCAGTCTCGTCACCATCATACCCATCATCAACATTATCATTTTGATCATTATCGGGGCTGTTTTTAACTCCGTTTACCACAGTATTGCCAGCATCTACAATTGCTTTCCCGGCATCTACAATTGCTTTCCCTGTGGAATCTATCGCATCCTTCACGACTTTTACTATGACTCCTCCAATAATAGAACTAGATGATTTCCCGCCAGGAATAATGACTGGTTTGGGGTCTAATTCAGGTGGTGTTATTTCTGGCGGTACCAGTTTGTCTCCTCCTTCGTCTGTAGTGGGTGGCGGTATTTCATTGTCGTCCTCGTCAATTGGGAGAAAAGGAGGTTCTGGAGGAATAGGAGGAAGTGTTGGTGGCCACGGTGGATTATTTGGTGGATCTGTATTGTTAAGATCAAATCCAGTTGGCTTTGTTTCATTTGGGTCATCCCAGACACCGCCAACCTCTGGCCCGATATGATGGGGTGGCCAGTCATCCCATCCACCGTCTAGACCAGGACACAACTCGTCTTTTTTGCATGACCCGGGTATGTTGCAATTGTACATGCCTGAATATCCTAACGGATCAATCCTATCAACAGGATTATTCTCAACATAAGCATATAAATTTAATCCTCCAGCTTCTCCAAGTGGATCTCTATTTATCCATCTTCCTAGCTCTGGATTGTAATATC
>Ga0172380_10000764_pt1 | contig 58746 bp, 74 predicted proteins | sample Leawe162metaG_FD_119747 | JGI IMG/M metagenome (GOLD analysis project Ga0172380, IMG submission 119747) | Leachate microbial communities from a municipal landfill in Southern Ontario, Canada - Leachate well 162 metaG | ecosystem: Engineered > Solid waste > Landfill > Unclassified | place... | reverse complement strand
GCATCAGTCAGCCCGAAATGGGCGGCGCATGGCGTGCAGACCGCGAGCGCTGGCTGTACCTGCAGCTCACGTTCCCAGGTGGCCGCACGCTGGGCTGGCAATCGCAAGTAGTGCTTGACCAAGCGCACGTTCCTGCGCCGCCTGCGCCGTCGCCCAGCAACGACGAGGCACGCACGCTGGCACTGGTGCAGCAGGCCGGCCTTGTGCCTGCGCTCAACACGTTTGGAGCGTGCACTTCTGACCGAGACCTTATCGACCGCGCGGTTTCGTCTGGCGTGTGGGCGGGGTTGATTGAACTTGTACGACTTGCAGGAAGGGGTTAGCCGTGTGGAGGAACCATCTAAAAACATCCCTGACAGCGCATTCGCACAGCATGTACTTGCCGAGCGCGATGCACTACAAGCACATGACGCACTCACGGCGGCAGAGCGAGCGGCCATTCGAGAGCTTCTCGGATTTCTGGATGTTCTGCGCGCGCTGGTGGCAGACGAAAGATTCCAAAAAGAGGCTACGGCGCGCATTGGCAAATGGCGCGACACCTGCAAATCGTGGCTGCTCGCCATTGGGGCTGCCGCTGGCCTTGTCGCGTCCGTTGTCGCCGCAGTCAAAAGTTTTGGGGGGTAAGCGCGTGTCAAAAGCAACTCAGTGGGTGCGCGACATGACGAGCGTGCTGTTTCTCATTTGCTGCCTGACGTGGGGCGGGCTGGGCATCGTCGGCATCGCGTGGATGCTCGACAGCGAGCCGCCGATCAAGATGCTCAATTACACAGTAGCGCCGGTATACCCAGGTGGCACCACCGTTGCCGTGGCGGACGTAGAGCGCAACCTTTCGCGCAAATGCGATGCGGCATACTCGCGCCGGTTTGTTGATTCACGAGGGGCTATTTTCCCGCTGGAATCTGATACATCCATGGGGGCAAGCGCCATCAAGTCCATGGACACGCGCCATCCGGGAAAACTGATATTTGCGGCAGAAATACCCGCCAGCGCCGCACCAGGAAAAGGGCTGCTGATTACCCCGCTGCGCTATACCTGCAACCCCTGGCACAGCATGCGGCCGATCACGATGAGCCTGGAGATGCAGGCTGAGGTGCTTGCGCCGTGAGCCCCAATCAACGCACTGCCGTTGCTGTACTCACCCTGAGCGCCACGGCGCTTGTGGGGTTGGTAGCAAAAGAGGGCTACACCGACAAGGCGGTAATCCCGACCGTGGGCGATAGGCCGACCGTGGGGTTTGGCTCGACCTTCCGCGAAGATGGCTCACCCGTGCGCATGGGCGACACGATCACGCCACAACGTGCATTGGCCCGGACGCTGGCCCACATCCAGAAAGACGAGAGCGGGATTAAGAAGTGCTTGTCCGCGCCGCTGAACCAGACAGAGTACGACTTGATGGTGGACTTCGCTTACCAATATGGTGTGCCGACATTGTGCCGCAGCAGCATCGTGGCTCGCGCCAATGCGGGCGACTACACCGGCTCGTGCAAAGCGTACCTGCTGTACCGCTACTCCGCTGGGTACGACTGCTCGACACCGGGCAACACGCGCTGCATGGGCGTCTGGACGCGGCAACTTCAACGCTACGAAACCTGTATGGGGGCGCAATGATGTTCGGACTCACTGACAAGCTTCTTTCATACGTGGCCGGCGCTGCGTGCCTTGTGTTAGCGATTTCGCTGTTTTTTACATACGGGGCGCTGCACACAGCAGAACGCGCGGCATCGCAGGCCATGCTTGAGCTTGCCAATGGGCAGGCGGCATGGGCGAATGAGCGAACCATCGCTGCTGAGGCGCTGGCCGCAGCGACAACCCGCGCCCGCGAAACCGAGCAACACCTGGCCGAGCAGGCCGAGAAAGCAGAGCATGAAAAGCAAACTCAAATCGCTGCTGTCAGTGCTCGCGCTGACGATCTTCGCAAGCGGCTGCGCAACGCAGAAGCCAGTGCAGCCACTGCCCGCCTCGTGTCCAAAGCCTCCGCAGTTGCCAGCACTTCAGAAGTTGAGCCCGGAAGTAACATCGCCGGATTTTCTGGCGAACTTGGAAGCCGTCTTGTTTCCGAAGCAGAGCGCGGAGAAAAAATAAGAATTTCCCTTCTGGCGTGCTACAGACAGTATGAAGACGCTAGGAAAGCAGTTTCCTTATTGTCACCCTAACGGGGGCAGTAAGAGCGCGCTCCACGCTCCATCCTCTAAGTAGCCTTTTTGAGACGGTCTCTCGCCTGATGCCCATTTGGCTCGACCATTCGGCTAATGTTTTCTCTACCCCATCTAGCGTTAATCTAACGTTGTTGCGACGGTTGTTGTTCTGCTCTTTTCGGGTGGACCATCGACAATTTTCTGCTGAATAGCCAAGGTCATTGTCTATTCTGTCTAAAGACTTGCCATGCGGCCTTTCGCCCATGTCAGACAGAAAGCGTGAATACTCCATCCACTCATCGCATACATTAATGCCTCTTCCTCCATAGTCGGAGTAAGCCGCGTGAGTTGTCGTGCGACAGCGAGCCAGCATACTAGACCAGATGTAGTAAGTTTTAGAAGCGACTCCTCCTGCGTGACCGTGCGTCGTTTTTCTCTCCCTAGAAAGACAACCGCAGGAACGTATCGCCCCAACCAGTAGTGAAGATCGCTTAGCTTGAGTGGTTGCCCCGCACTCGCATAAGCAATCCCAGTATTCGCTTGTCTTCGGCAATGGCGATCTGCCGATAACCGTCAGCCTGCCAAAGACTTCATTCCGCATGTCAATTTTCGATGTGATGGCACATCCGCAACTTGGCATCTTGCCGTTCATTAGGCCGGTTCCACTCCTATCGACTATCTCGCCGCAGTCACATTTACAGCGCCATCTTGTTAGGCCTGAGCCTCCAGCCCAATCTCCTACCATTTCCAACACGCTGAGCCGGCCAAACCTGACTCCTGCTGAAATTTTTCGAGGCAATACGCGCTTTGTTTTGGTCATGCCTGAGTATATCAAAAACTATGCGAGTTGGAGACGGTCTTGTTCGGCTCGCAGAACGCGCAGACGCCGTTCGACTACAGCTTGCAACCTGCGAAAAGAAGTACGACGCCGCTAGGGGTGCGCTGAGGCGGTAGGCTAGGGCTTGGGGGCTGCTGGAAGGGGCATCCAATGCGTCAGGTGCCAAATATCCTGTTCTCCGCCTAGCGCGTCATTCCACCACTTCCCGTTCCGCTGTCCAGTCTCGTACTGGTAGCAAAGATTGCCAATGACGCAGCATTCCGCGTAGGGGTTCGGCTTGATCGGTCGCCACCAGAACATCAGGCGGGTCGCTACGGGGGCTGTCTCAATCGGTTGCCAGCCCTCTAGCGCTGTCTTCGGAACATCCCCGCCCTCTGGCTCCCTGGCAGCTACCAACTCAGCGAAGCGAATAAACGGTGGGCGGCTTTCAGGCCATGCAGCCGCCGGCCCAAATCCCGCCGCCACCGCCATCACAATAATTTCGTCTTGGGTCATGGCTGCTCCTTATTTCAGCAAAAGCCAGTCAATAAAATTGATAAATTTCCCTGCCGCTGCGCAAGCCGCTAAATAGCCAAACCCCATCAAGACAGCGAGCGTCAGAAACACAATTAGAAAAATCATGCTTGCTCCTTTGGTGGTTCAGTGGGGGTGCGGCGGTTCCATGAGGCAATCGCGTCCTCTTTAGCTTCAGCCATCCATTCTTCTTTCGTTCCTTCGCCAAGGGATTGAATCCGAGTTTCAGCAAGGCTCACGCCGCAGCCGCCGCAGATTGCGACGATCCACCTAAACGTTGATCCCTCTGCAAAATCAAGCCCGACATGGCCACAGAACGGGCACGGCAGTAGCTTTGCCTCACTCATTTTTTTCTCCTAAAAACTGTCTAACCGCGTTGCGCCGTAGCTATAGAATTCGGCATACAAACAGCCAGCCGCCGTTAGACAAAGTGGTGTTAAGCCGTTGATTTATATAGCTCGCATTGCTGCTTTGGGAGCAGATACGCTACAGGCGCGCGCTGATCTGTTGGGCGGTTTCTCGGTAGTGTCGCTATAATAGCGCCATGAGCAAACATACCAAAGAGCGCTTGATTCAGAGGACGTGCCTCGTGTGCGGCAACGACTTCGCAACTGGGTCATCCATCAAAGTTCACTGCTCGCCAGAGTGCCGCATCAAAGGCGCCGCTGCGGCATTGAGTGATGCTTCGGCTTGCTGGGAGTGGGAGGGGTCGCGCAACCCTCAGACTGGCTACGGGCAGTTGTCTGGCTGGGAAGGAGGTAAGAGAAAGTTGTACACCGCGCACAGAGTTTCGTTCAGGGCTTTTAACGGCCCGATTCCGGCCGGAATGTCTGTCCTCCACCGTTGCGACAACCATCCGTGCTTCAATCCTGCACACCTTTTTACTGGCAACCAATCGGCGAACATGAGGGATATGGTGAACAAGGGGCGAGGCGTACATAAAACGGCGGAGGGTTCCGCTCACCACGCGGCAAAGATTACCGAGGCCGATGCGATGGACATCCGAGGATCATCCGAGACGTTGAGGGCGTTGTCGGGCCGGTACGGCATTAGCCTGTCTGCGCTGAGTTCGATCCGTACCGGCAAGACTTGGAAGCACATTTAGATTCTTTTGGAAATGGCTTCCGCTGACTCGCGGTAGTAAACACGAAAAAGCAGGCTGATGTCCTTATGCCTGCTGATGCGAGCTAAAGTCATGACGTCTACCCGCCTTGCCAGCAGCGTCAACGCCGTGGCCCGCGTATCGTGAAACGTCAGGTCATCCAGCAGCAATTGACGGGTGAGGCGCGAAAACAGGGTGCTGGCCTCGTTCGCGCCAACGGTGAACGTGGCCGGAAGGTGCTTGGCAGCGCGCCGGGTAATGGGCACCTCGACATATCCGCCCGTTTTGGTGCGCGGCAGGATGTACACCCGCCGCCTGGCGTCATAGGCGCCGGTCAGCACTTCGCCTAGCCGCATCCCTGTGTGAAGGGCGATGTGGAAGGCCCTGACCACCTCCCCCATCTTCTTATCGCGGTCCGAGCGCAGCACGCGCTTGATCTGCCGCCACCCCCAAACCTGACTGCGGGCCTCTGCCTGCTCAGGCATCCGAACGCCCCGGAAAGGGTGCGATTCAATCCAACGCCATTCATCCATCGCCACGGTGAACAGGTTGCGCAGCAGGTTCGCTTCTCTCTGCACTGTGGCACCGACTACCGTTTTCAGGCGCTCGTCACGCCAGCGGCCAATGTCGGCTGAGGTGATAGACGCGAGAGCCGTGTGCTCGCCGAAGTGCAGCGCGAAGTAGTGAAAGCGCATGGCCTCCCACTCTGGTTTTCGCTTGCGCACGCTGACCGTCCTGGCGTACTCCGCGATGGCGTCTCCGAAGGTCTTGCCGCCCGAGCCTTTCAGTCGATCCAGTTCAGCCTCTTTCGCCAGCGCCCAGGCTTGGGCCTCGCGCTTGGTGGCGCAGACCTTCGTCGCCCGTATGCCGTGCTTGAAGATGAAAACGCGCCAGCCGCTGGCGTGCTTTGTTATCGAGGCCATGTGCAGTGCCGTGTGTAGTGTGTGTGCGGAGGTGTGTAATCTCCGCCGCGTCACTCTAGCACTCTGCCTGTAGCAACTAGACGCTACTCGACACTGTTTGCCTACTGTGGTCCCCCCGACAGGAATCGAATTCCCAGTGTTCATGCGGCTTTCAAGGCTGCATGTGCAAAGTTTGTGTAGGTTCTGCTGTCCGGCGTCTTTCGCGTGACGTGCGCGCGAACCTCTGACCGCACCCATACCCGATTCCGTGGCGTGCTGGTGGGAGCTTCTCTTGGGAACCCTGGCAGCTTCACAATCACGTCGCGCGCGTGTCGATAGGTGCAGCGGTGCATCTGCGCAATTTCGTCTAGTGTGAGTAAGTCGCTCATGTCTCACATCCTTTCATCAAAAGAAAACCGCCCGTAGGCGGCTGTGGTTTATGTTGCGAGGCGTGCAATTTGAAGCAGCACATCTCTGAATTCATCGGGTGTATCGTTGCGGATACGGGTCTTATCCTTTCCCCCTACCATGGCCATCATTCCGATTCGCCGGGCCTTTTCGTAGCCGTGCAACTCCAGGGCGCGCGGGTGGATGCGTTGCTCCGTCTTTCCCCATCGGAGTTCTGGAAGTTCATCGCTCTGCATCCCGCAAGCCAGCAGCCATGTCGGCTTGCCTGCGAGGTGCCCGTACTTTCCTTGGTACACGCAGCAGGTCCAAAACCCGTTCCCGGCGTATACCCAGCCACCAGCGCGCGGCGGCTTGAACAAGCCGAAGGCGGCCCATGCGTGTGAGTCGGCAGGATGCTCAAGCACGCCACCGTACTTTCGGAGCGACTTGAAAGCGGCGTCAAAGCACCCGCCGTCATCGCCCAGCTTGAACTGATGCGGCTTGCGTGTGCTGCCATGCCAGAACCTTCCCCATCGCTGGCATGGTGGGTGCGCAACGATTGGATGCGGCCCTGCATACATCCTGGCGTCTCGCCTCTCATCCCACGGATCAACTCCGTGCAGACCGAAGTACCCGCCATCTTTTTCAACGTATAGAGCAGCGATCATTTGTTGCCCCAATTAAAAAGCCCGCGATGTGCGGGCTTGGTTGTCATCGTCCTGGTCCTGCCAGGGTGCGCGCTTATCGCGGCGCGTGCGGGCTCTACGTGACATAGTGCGTCCTTTCTCGCTATTGTTATGATAGCTGTCAACGCTTACCAATCAAGCGCTGGCGGTGGGTTTTGTTGGATGGATCGCCAGGATAGGCGCTCGCCTATATTGCGTTAGGTGTCATTTCCACCTCTGCGAAATCAACCACCGCCGCAATAAATTTCTTCCACTCGTCGGCACTGAATTTCAGCGTGTCGGTCAGTTGCTCGTCGCCCATCCAGAGGCCGCAGCTTTGAAACTCGATTTGCTCTCCAGGCATTGCGCCCCACCACGCGCCACGGATCGACATACCCCATTCCAGCTTGTCGGAAAAGAATGGCATGTTGCACATGAGCAGAAACCACCTGTAGTTTTCGGCGTCCTTGATGTAATCAAACGTCGTTCCGTCGTTGATGGCTGCGCAAACCTCAACCGCTTTCAAGGCGAATTGCGACGACATTTCGCCGTCATAAGTGGTGAAGTCGAAAATGTGATCCCCGAGGTATTCAAGGCGCGTTTCCGGTCTGCACTCGACGGTTTCTGCCGTCATCGTGTAGCTGTGTTCAAGTAGCAGTTTGTAATCCATCGTGTTCTCCTAGAAACCTAACAGGTCGCCCAATTCGGATGCGCTACGCGCCCATCACTTCTGCGTTAGCGATCACTTCTGCGGCACCACCACCGTAGTTACCGCGCCCTGCATGTTCATGCAGTAGCGCTCCAGCCCAATGCTGACGCTGTATTTTGGGAAACCTTGGCGAAGGCAGTCCGCCTCAGTCTTCAGCATCACCGGCAGGTAAACCAGAAGCAGCACGACCATCATCAGTGCGAAAGCAGCAAGCGCTCCGGCGATCATCCATTCAATTAGGTCCATTTCATCCTCCGATCAATTGATAGTCGTCCTCCGGCCTGCGTGGCCGTGGATCGCGGTAGCCGTGCACCTTGCACAGTTCTTGCGGCAGCAGCATGCGAGGCGGCGGTCCGACTGGCATGGCTGCGCAGTGTGGGCAGGGCACAGCGAGCCGTCGCTTGAGCGCCTGCTTTGCTTTGCGCAGGGCTTTGTGGCGTTCGGCTGGGGTCATGGCTTTGACTCCAGCCGCGCACGGCCTGCTGCTATCGGCTTCTTATAGTTCGGGTAGCCGCTAATCCTGTCGGCGTTCTCCAGCACCTCCACCAGCTTCTGGATCAGCGCCTCTTCTTGCTTGCGTACTTCTACCTCGATGGCGCGGGCATAGGCACGGTGCGCTGCCAGTGGGTAGCCCTTCATTTCGCCCCACTGGGCAAGCGTCACAGCGTCGATCTGCTCATCACTCAGCATGCTGGCCTCCTTTGATGCCAAAAACTCGCGCTATGGCTTTGTAGTCCGTCGGCAGTCGCTCCATTGCTGGAAACTGTTCGCAGATCCTCCGCCCCTGCTCCTGCGTGATTCGCATAGCACGACCCCACCTCCGCGAGCCGCCTCGCAAAACGATGTAGCCAGCCTTCGTCACGGATTTAAGGTAACTCCCGACCTCCGAAACAAAACCAACTGCCCACGGGTCTCCGGGGTCGCAGTCTGACCACCGGCTGGCAAACACGTAGTCGCCTAGCTTTAGGTCGCCCGGCGCCTCGCTATTGCGCACGATTGGCTGAATCTCTTCATCTGCAACCGGCACTCGCCCCATGGCAAGCACCTGATCGGCGGTGTAGAGTGCATACATGCCTTCTGGAAGCTGAAAGGCCGCTGGCTCGGCTATGTGAGTGAGCGAAACGCCGCCTTTTGTTTTCCCAATTTCCAGTCGCGCCACTGGCTCCACCCCCACAGGGGCGGGAGTGCGGCGGGCGGCTTGCCATGCGATCCAACCGACTCGCGCCTCATAGCTTTTATAGGTCCCGTCGCTCAATCGAGCGAGATCGTCGAAAGTTTCCCGGCACATCATCTCTTCAAACGCTGCTCGTTCAACATCTGTCGGCTCAGTCATGGTTTGCTCCTTGCTTGCGGGCTGCGTCGATGGCTGCGCGAAATTCAGCAGCATCGGATGTATCTGAAAGATCGCCAACGACATAACGCAATGAGTCTCCCGGCAGTTTCCATAGCAACCAATCCAGCCGCGCGGCATCCTCCAGCACCCCGGCTGGTGCTTGCCCACGGGATGCGCGCTCCCGGTAAGCCACAAATGCGGCTTCATCCAAATCCGCGCCGCTGAAATCTTGCCCGGTTTCGCGGAAGGTCCACGGCCCTTTGCTGAATACCTTAAGCGGCTCTGCTACTGGCTGCGCTGGTGCGGCTGCAAGGGCTGCAAGGGCTGCATAGTCGGAGTATTTCACCCAGGAACCGTAAGAGTCTGGAAGACCACTAGGTGTGCTGCTGAGCATTCCCCAATCATCGGCTGCATAGCCGATTTTGTAGCGCTGTACTTCACTCATGGCTGTCTCCTTGTTGTGCTGCGATGGCTGCGTCAACTTTGCGGCGTGCAGGTAGCAGTGCATAGCCTTGGTACGGCATCCCGACGAAGACCCCATTCGGGTCGGTGCCCCATGTCGTTGTGTCATCACTGAGAAATTCGTCGTCTGCTTGAATCACATCAACGCCGAGGTTCAGTAGCCGATACCGCTCCGCATCCTGTGCGGCTGGCTGGGGGTGGGTGTAGAGGGCGGTGACTATGTGTTCGTTGTTTGTCATGTCCTCTACCAAGTCGTCCAGATCATGAACAAGCTCGATTCGATAATCGTTCGGGAAGTGAACGGCGAAGGCATATGGCTCCCCTCCCGCCCGCATTGCTGCAAGCTCTGCCGCCTGCCCCTCTCGGAAGCCCTGCGCCGCTGCTGTTGCCATGTCGGCAGCGGTGAACCATGCGCCGGCCCGCTTGCGCCAGTAGCACACATCGCACAAATCGCCGTCGCTGCCATCGCGACCGTGGCTTCCGTGGTTGATTGCGTAGCTGCCGCAACCAAGTGTTTTGCATCTCATGTCGTTTGCTCCAATGCTGCGATTGCTTTCCATGCGGCCCCAAGGAATGCAGTAGCCGAAGGGATGGCCTCCATAGCCTCATCAAGACGCACTGAGTACATCTCCAATTTGTGCCAGCGCCCATGTAGCTCCCCGCACAATTCAAATTGCACTCCGCTATGAGTCGCCCCGTTTATCTCAAAGCTGCTTGGATGCAGAGATATGGCCGGAGGCTTGTCGTTGCACTCGCAGTCCGGCCAATCTGTAGGTCGGGTTGGATTCCATGCGTACCAGTGGCACCGCTCGGAATCGTCATGGAACAGCTTTTTTTCCACATGCCAGCCAGCAGACTCAAGTTCCGACTTCAGTTCATCAAGATTTATGTGTTTCATGCCCGCTTCCTAGTCGGAACAAACGGCAGTGCAGCAACACGCGCCGCCTCGCGCTGTGCCTGCTCGATATACCCGCCGCTGGGAAGTGCTGCAGCAACCATTGCGCCCGGTCGAATGCTTGGAGCAAGTTCAGTAGCGATGTACGGAAAGTCCTTGTGGTTCACCGTGCTGTTCTTGATCGGTCGGAGTTCAAACGGGATAACCACGCGCTCGCAGCCACGCGGCCCGAACGTCTTTGTCTCGGTTCGCGCTTTTGTCTGATACTCGTTTTTCCTTCGCCGTAGTTCGTCCCGGCTAAGCACGGATGGCTTGGGGGCGTCTGCGCCGGCCTGGGCGACGTACAAACACACTGCTGGCCCCTTGTTCGGGTGGGGAATGTAGCCAGAGATGCGTATGCACTGCTTGGGGTACTTCATGCGCGCCCTGGTAAGCACCTGGTGTGTGCGGTTCTTTGTCCAGCCAAGAATTGCTTCAAGTTGCGGGGCCGACAGTGGGCCTTGTTTTTCGAGCAGATCAATCAGTTCGTCGTGAAAAGATTTCGTCATATGTGATTCCATGTTTCGCGCGACATAACCTTTTCAATCGTCCGCTCGTGTACGCCAAACTGGCGCGCAAGGGCTGCGTTTGAGAGGTTCTCGCGTATGTGTTTGAGCAGGGCTTCGCGCTGCTTTTTTGCCGAGCGAATGGTGATGACGTCGAGGTCAAGTAGCTTTGCGTGTGGAAGGTCTTGCCCGCGCGCTGCGTACTCGGTTCGGCGCTGCTCCCATTCGTCGCGGTTTAGGTTGTGTTTGGATCCGCGCATGGCATGAAAAAGCCCGCTGGTGCGGGCTGTGTGTGGGGTGTGGGATGGCTAGAAGGGCGCATCCGCGAAATCATCGAAGCCTGAGCCTTGTGGGGCGGGAGCGGCGCGCTGTGGCGGTGGCGCCTGGCGTTGCGGTTGGGCTGCTTGTGCTGGCCTCCGCTGTCCTTGTGATTCGCCGCCCTGCCCAGATTCCCGCTTAGGCCCAAGTTCAACGTCATCAACACGCGCGGCAAGCTTGTATGCGTCATATCCGTCCTTGCCCGCATACTTTTCAATGTGCACGTCGCTAAGCGTGAATAGATGCAGAGAGCCCTTCAAAAGATAGGGGGCCAGCTTTTCTGCGCGCTCCCCCCAAAAAGCTGCATCAACCCATTGCGATGGGTATTCATCACCTTCCTTTTGACCGTAGTTGAAAACCAGAGAGAGGTTCGCTACTTGCTTGCCATTTGGGGTGGTCTTCACTTCTGCATCGCGTCCGAGACGCATCAATCCGTACATCTTTGCCATGGTTTTCCTTAAGCGGCCTGCAGGGCCTGTTCGTTGTTAGCGGCGATTGCGTCGCGTAGGGCGGTTTCGTACTTCTTTACCGTGCGGGCGAAGTCCATGAGGTCGGCCTCCAGCGCCTCAATGGCGTCTTCGTTGCGGTTGATGCGGCGGATGACCATCAGATCCAGATCAGGTGCCCACAGCACCAGGTCCACCCACTGCCGGCCAAGCAGCCAGAGGTAGCCCAGGCACTGGTCCATGTAGGCGGATACATCGCCATCGGCCACGGCGGTGAACAGGGTGTCACTCGAAACCATGGTCTTGATTTCGAGAACGCCATCGTCATCAATAAGGCCATCGGGGCTGAGGCCGAACAGTCCGTCGTCTGTCGTGAAGAACCCGACCTCGTCCACTAGGTTGCCGGTGTGGCGCTCGTAGCGGGTGCGAGCGGGGGATTCCTGCTCCTGGCCGAAGCGCATGGCGCCGTTCTGGAACTTCGCCGGGGCACTGCCGCCAGCCCGTTCGCGCGCCGTGTCCATGGCATAGGCAATGCACGCCTTCGACGGCCCGCCGCCTTTGAGCTTGTCGCGGCAGTCTTTAAAGCGAGACCCGGTAATGCAGCCCTTGCGCGCGGCCAGCCATTCCGGGCTGCCTTGTGTGTGGTTATGGTGGATCATTGCTTGCCCTTTTCGTCTGCGGCCTTGGCGGCCTTTTTCAGTTCGTGGCTGGCCGGCTCCAGCAGCGCGCGGTCTGCGGGTGTCAGCGTCTTGATGTGTTTGCCCAGTGCGGCCCACCCACCCATGGCGGCGTCACGCGCTGCGGCCAGCAGTTCCAGTGGCACGGTTGGTGCCGGGGTGTTGCCGTCGCTGTCATCGCCGCCTTCCGCCACCCCACAGATGGCTTTGAGCGTGTAGCGCTCCAAGTAGCTTTTGGTGCTGGCGCGCGCCTGCAGTGCGTTCTTTGCGCCCCCTGCGTCCGGTGGTCCGCCCATGCTGACCGACTCGGCATGCCCACCTACGTGCTTGAGCGTGCAGGTGACTTCCAGCCAATCCTTTTCGTCGCGCGTCAGCTTCCAGGCAGTGCTGAGGCCATGGCGAGACAGGGCAGGGGTGACGGCATCCACCACATCGTGCAGCTCCGCATATTCCTTGCCGCGCAGCGGGCCGTCTGTCACCTTGCGGCCTTTGATGATCCGCACGGCTTCGGCCTTGAATGCGGCAAAGGCGGCGTTGTAAGCCTTCTCCGATTCTTTGCGCTCCCAGCGGTCTTGCAGGTCCATCATCTTTTCGACCTGCTCCAGGCTGGCGCCTTGGTTCATCGCGGCCATCATCATTCCCATGGGGGAGTGCGCGGCGATGGCGCCGGTTTGCTGCAGCGCGACAGACTGGGCTGGCCGGTCAATCGGTTCGAGGTCCAGCACGTCGGCCTCAGCTTTGGTGGTTGCGTTCATGTTCTTCCTCAGTAGGTGATGGATACAGCCGGGATCGCCTTCTTGGCAATCAGCGTGACGGCCAGCTTTGCGCATTCCTCGGTCATGCCGCCAGTGACAAAGGCATCAAGTGCAGCGCGGTTCACGGCGGTCTTGTGGGCCTTGTCGCGCTCGCGGCGCTCGGCTTCTTTGGCGTCGGCTGCGGCCTGGGCGGCAACACGGCGCTGTTCTTCCGCGACAGCCTCGGCGGCTTTGCGTTCTGAGTCGGACCTGGCCTGTGCTTCGCGCTGCTGGGCTTCTGCCTTTTCACGCTCTGCGCGCTCGGCCTGCAGCTTCAATTCCAGCTCGCGGCGCTCGGCGGCTGCCGTGGCCTCGGCTTCGCGCTTGATGGCCGCCTCACGTTCTGCCTGCGCCTTGGCTTCTGCTTCGCGCTGGGCACGCTCTGCGGCCTCGCGGGCAATGCGCTCCTCGCGGTCCTTTTGTTCCCGTGCAGCCGCTTCGGCGCGCAGCTTGGCCAGCTCGGCCTGCTCGGCTGCTTCGCGCTCCCTGGCAGCAATGGCCGTAGAAAGCGCGTCCAGCGTCCTTGCCTTGGCCCGGTGCGCCTCGGCCTCGTATTCTTCCCACGACTCGTCAATCACCCGCGCATCCACGGCGGCAATGGCGACTTGCAGTTCGTCCAGCTTGAGAAAGCCGATCTCGCGGCCTTGGTCGCTGAGCCACTGGACGCGTGTCTTGTGGCGTGCCTCTCGCGCGGCTTCGGCTTCTTCCCATGCCGTCAGTGGAGCACGAACCTCGTCCTTCCACTGGTCCATCAAGTCGCGCATGCGCTTGCGCTCGGCGTCGATCTTCTTGGGCACGTCCTTGAGTTCTGCCACTAACTCCTTGCCGATGTTGTCCAGGGCCGTCTTGCCCTTTGCCACCTTGTAGGCAATGGAGGCGATGGCGTCCCGGCCTTTCTTGCAAGACACATCGGGCACGAACGCATCAAGCTCGTCCTTGATCTTGGTGAGGTAGGGGTCCAGGCCCGCAGGCGTGGTGTAGACCTGCAGCGCTGTTTCCTTCGGCGGCAGGGCAATCAGTTCGGTTGTTTCGCTCATGTCATCCTCAATTCATGTTTGTTAGCGGACAGCCCGCCACGCGGCCTTGATCGCCACGCGCAGCGGGTTCCAGCGCCGGTAGAAGCGATATATTCGGATGAATTCGATGATGTTCATCGCTAGTCCTCGATTTCCAGCGGCCATGCGCGGTTTCCGATGCGCTGATGGCTTGCATAGTTGTTGGCAATTGCCTCTGTTTCGTAGGCCCCGGCGTGGCAATTGGTACCATCTGGATAAACATTCACCCACACCGTACGCTTGCGCGGGGCCATGAATAAGTCCCTTGTACTAGGGCCTCCATCGCCGTAATACCGTCCTTGATCGTCGTAGGCATTGATAACGCCACCAGATAGGGCTGCAATTTTGTTTACTCTGGCGCCATCTGGGAAATGCACTAGCTGCTGCACAGGCGTGCCATCCCGAGTGCACACTGGCTCGCCACGCTTTGCAGCTTCTAAATCAAACGGTTTCATTTCAATCCCTCCTTTGCAGCTTGGTGAATCGCATCAGCCAAACTCGCCTGATCTGCTGCCCAGCTTTGCGCTTCGTCTGCGCAGCCGGTGAGCAGCAGCACCAGGACAAACACCAGCGCCAAGCCCCAAAAGAGAAATGCCATTGCAAGGTATTTCATGCCGGCACCTTTTCAACCATTTGCACCCACTTCCATTTATTGCCAAGCGCCCTAATGCTTGCAACCCACGCGCGCCGGTTATGTCTTGTCGTGCGCGCTGGCACGCCTTGCAAGTGGGGGTAGGCTTTGCGCACTTGGCGCAGTCGTGTCGTGTCCATTGCTTTGCTCCTTTGTGTAGCGTTCGTTCTCTTGTTTGATGCGAGCCCACTGCTTTACGCTGGCCCGGTAAGCGGCTTCTGCTTGCTGTTTGGCGTTCATTCGTATTCCCGCTCGCGTCTCGCGTCGGCAGCGTCAATCTCTGCGCACTCTTTACGCCATGCCAACTCGTCAAGCGCGAGCGATTCAATCTCTTCTCGCTTTTCTTCGCCAAGCGCTCCGGAAATATCAACACTGCCGATCCAGCACGAAAGCAGATCCATCGTTGCGGGGCAACCTGGATAATTGAATGACTGGGCTTCCTCCCGCTCATAATCAAATCGACACACAAGCGGGTGATCTATCCATTCCGGCTCGATAGTCAGTTGAAGTTCCCCGCGTGGGCAGGGCGGCGGCGTGTTTGGTTTTGGATCTGCAGGCGCGAATGGCCGAAGTGCTGCCTGCATTACTGGGTGGATTCGGTCGTTCATGCTGGCCTCCTTGTGGGCGTAAAAAAGCCCGACTAAGCGGGCTGTGGTGTTTTCTTCTTAGCGCCGTGTGCCGCTTCTGCAGCGGCAAACTCGCTGCCTAGAATTTCTTGTCCCGTGATTTGCTGAGCGGGGTCGCTAGTACAGAAGTACAAGCTGCCGCCTTGGGGAAACACTGTGTACCCGTGGAAAAACCCCCAAGAGAAGCCGAATGTTTTCAGCACCGGATCCATGTCGGCCACCTGATTCGGGTAGTCTTTCCATATCGCGTTCAGGTCCGCAAGCGCCTGTTTGGCGTCGGGCGCTACCTTTGCGCGTGGCCGCTGGATGCGGTTTTGGCGTTCTGGTTTTGTCCACTCCGGGCCAGTCATCGGAGGAGAAAATGAGAAGCCAGCCACGCGGCGTTGCGGCACTGTCGTGTACCAAGCTTTTGCCCGCCCAGGCGCAAGCCGTTCCGCGAATGCTCGACCTTCTGCAGTCATTGCATCTACATCGCTGCAATACTGTTCCCATGCAGCAAGCGCGGCTGGGTCTGTGATCTTGAAATAGCGCATTGCTGTCTCCATGAAAAAAGCCCCGCATTGCAGGGCTGTGTGTGCGGGGTTTGTCGCTATTTTTATGATAGCTGCCAGCGCTTGGTGCGTAAGAGCTGTAGTCTGTTTTGATGGGTCGGTTCGCCAGGATAGGCGCTCGCCTATATTGCGTTAAACCGTATCAAGTCACCCATGCGGCTATTGATCGCAGTTTTGAGTTCTTCGTCGCCACGCTCCCGCGCTTCCCCGTACATGCCTGCAAGTTCCATCATGTCGGTGCAATCCAGCACGCGCAACAACGGCTGCAACGCCTCTGGCGCTGGACGGCCAAGAAAATCGCGAATTGGCTCACTCATGGGTTACTCAGGCACTGGCGCACCTGCCCCAAAAACACCAGCGTGGTTTCCTTGCTGTAATTTCCGTATGTTTGGACGTTGCCAATATAGGTATCCAGTATCTCTGTAGCCTCCTCCATAGCCTCTTTTAGGTGAGTAATCTCGGCTACGGGATCGCCTTCTTCATCCATCCCAAGCAGGGTCAAAATCCGGCTGTAGTTGTTGGCCTCAGTCGCTGACACTTCAATCATTTTTTGCATCGCTGTTTCCTTTGTTTTGCTGGCATCCCATGCTGACGGCGGCGTCCACGGCACTGGAGTCATGGTCAAGGCTGTCAATGCGCGGTCAATCGCTTGTCTGGCCTCTTGTTGCACTACCGGCGCCCAGCCGCGCGTCTCTGGCGAGTCGATGCCTAGCACTATGCGCAACGCTTGCAAGCCACGCACGGCACGGTCCGTGAGAATGTTGTCTGCCGTGCATTGCGGATAGCCGAATTCATGAAGATTTTTCACGCCAGCTGCAATGAGCTTTTCTTTCATTTCTGTTCCTTTTGGTGGTTGTTGCGGGTTATGCAAGCCGCACAAAATGCCGCCCAGCAGTCTCGACAGAAACTCCCGAGTAGCCGCAGTCCATGCCCCCGTCTTTTCTCGGACCAGGCATCCAGCGCCAGCCGAACATGGGCAGTCCAAATGAGGTGTACTCGCCGACACTTGTCAGCTCGCGTTCTGATCCGTCGCTCAGCAATACGCGCATTCCTGGCTTCAGCTCTTTGACTTCGATTCTGTGCATGTCTCTCTCCTGTTAAACATCACAACACCGGCCCGCGATGCTGTGATGTGGCCACTCGAAAGAATGGCCATCCCGGTTACTCGGACCGACTTTGCTTTCGTTAGACGGTGTGCGTGCCTTCGACGCCGCGCCGCATGCGCTCCAGCGTGCGTTGCTGCAGCCAGTGCTGCGCTTCTTCAATGTGTGTCAGGGCGCAGGCATTTGCTTTGCAGGCATAAGCACCTTTCTGGAAGCTGCGCAGCCGGTCAGCCACGATAGCCAGCAGAACTTCGTGCGTGATTCCGTTCACGCCGTTGCCGTCTTCGCTGATTGGCCCGTTTTGGAACCGGATATGTGTCGGGACTGCTGCGCCGCCTTCAATGTCGTAAGCGTGGTTTGCGCCGCCCGGACCGGGTTCGTCAATCACCGTGACTTTCAGTGTGTCGTTTGCTGGATTTACTTGGTGGTCGTTCAAGGTTCGCATGGGGGTCTTTCATAAAAACAGAGAGCACTGCCTATCAATGCGCTCTGGTTTTGCCATTCGTTGGAATGGCTCCGTTTGACCGTTTCTTTCCGGCCTGTCAGCGCATGTGCGCTGGGCTTTTCTGTTCTTGGCATCCCTGTTTGCCTCACCGCCGTATGGAACCCAGCGGGTGGATTTCGCGTGGCTGGTTGATGTTCCTGTTGCCGATCCCATCCGGGGGCAGAGCAGTACTGACTTGAGCGACCGACGATCTTTTCTATCCCGCTACCGCCCGCGGGGGCCTTGTGTTTACCCAGCCGTGCCTGCTGCAAGAACATGTCGGTGGCCTGCTCGATGGCCTGTCACCCTGTCGCTGCGTTTTGCTGCGACACCTGAATACTATCAAAAGCCTGCGAGCTTGTGCAATCTTTTTCATGAAAATAAAACTATCGTGCAGATGATTGCGATAGTTAAAATCAATCGACCTTAACGTGTCATAGCATTGCCAGATGGCGCTAAAATGCACCGCATGACTAAACCCCTCGACACCGAAATGCGGGAATATCTGGAAGGATCGCGTGGCAGATGGCCTGCCATTGCAGAGCAAGCTGGCGTGTCCTACTCATGGATCACCAAGTTTGCGCAAAACCGCATCCCACGGCCTGCTTACGCTACGCTGGTGAAGTTGCAGCTAACACAGACAGCAGCTAACAAGCGCAAGCGGGCAGCAGCATGACCTTCCCCGTACCCCGCCCCAAGGCCACCCCATCCCCATCAAAGGCCCCAATTCGCTATGTGCGCGGTGCCGAATTCGAGTCGGGCACGCAGGCCATTTTCGGCAGGAAGCGCATGCCCGCCATCCACATCGAGAACGCAGAGCAGGGCCGTGCTTTGGCTGATCGGCGCTGGGCGATTCAGCGAGGGGGGCTGTGATGACTGACAACAAGTTGGCAGAACTTATCGACAAGCGCCGCGAGCTGGCTGCACAGCTTGCCGGCGTGGAGCTTGAGATTGCGATGGCTGTAGGCGACCGAGAAGCCGCACGCAAGCACCTCGAAGAAATGAAAGCGCAGACGCTGGCACGGCACGCGGCGAAGTTCGCAGCCTGGGAAGCGAGCCATTGATGGCCAATCCGTGGTTTCGGATGTACGCGGAGTTTGCAACCGATGCCAAGGTGCAAATGCTCAGCGAGGCTATGCAGCGCCGCTATTTGATGCTTATGTGCCTGCGTTGCAGTAACACCCTTGTAACGTTACAGGATGAAGAGATAGCGTTTCAGCTTCGCATCAGCGGCGACGATCTTGCTGAAACCAAGGCGCTTTTCATCAAAAAAGGATTCATTGATTCTTCCTGGAATGTGCTGAATTGGGAGAAGCGCCAATTCGCATCAGACACCAGCAAAGACCGCGTGGCAAAGCACCGCGCGCTACAAAAAAAGAAGCAAGATTCGGCAAGTAACGGCGTTGTAACGTTACAGGAACGGAAAGCTAACGTCCTAGATACAGATACAGATACAGAGAGAGAAGCTAAAGCTTCTTTGTCGTCGGCCAAGCCCGACGCCGTGCCCACATGCCCGCACACCGAGTTGATCGACCTTTTTGGCCAACATCTCCCGATGTTGTCCCAACCGAAGCCTGAGCTTTGGAGCGGGAAGAAGGCCGATGCAATGCGAGCGCGCTGGAAGTGGGTTTTGACGGCAAAAAAGCGCAGCGGACAGCCGTATGCGTCAAGCCGTGAAGAGGCTATCGACTTCTTCGACCGGTTTTTCGCCTATGTCGCTAAGAGCGATTTCCTCACTGGCCGTGACGGGAAATGGCCTGGTTGCAACCTTGGCTGGCTGATGACCGAAGCGAAATTCTCTGCGGTCATTGAGGGCAACTACGACAACAAAATTCTGGAGGTCGCATGAATTTTGAAGATTTCCCCGTCGAAGCCATCCAGTCGCTGGAAGCCGAGGCAAGCGTAATTGGCGCATTGCTGCTGGACAACGGAAGCTGGGACCGCCTTGGCGACAAACTCAAGCCCGAGCACTTCGCCGACGAGACGCACCGCATGGTGTTTGCCGAGGTAGCACGCCAGCTTGGCTCCGGAAAATCGTGCGACGTGGTGACTGTCGCGATGGCGCTTGGCGAGCGTTGCTCGATGGATCAGATTCATGAACTGGCCCAGTTCGTGCCCAGTTCTGCCAATCTGCGCCGCTATGCCGATCTGGTGATTGAGCGGTTCAAGAGCCGCCAGTTGCGCGCCGTGAGCACCGAATTACTCGAACTGAGCCAGGACCACAACACCAGCATCAGCGACCGCGTGGACCGCGCCCAAGGTCAGCTTGCAAAGCTGATTGACGATGCGCCGCGCGACGATTGGGTGGGCGCCTACGAGGGGATGACGCAGCACACCGGAGTGCTTGAAGCGCGCGCCGATGGCACAAACCGAGCCATGCCCACGGGCCTGTCCGACCTGGACGAATACCTTGAAGGTGGTTTTCGTCCCGGCGAGCTGGTGATTGTGGGGGCCCGCCCGAGCATGGGGAAAACAGCGCTGGGGCTGACCATCGGCGTTCACATGGCAGCAGAGTACAGCGTCGGCTTGCTGTCTATGGAAATGAGCCACAGCGAGGTGAACGACCGGATGACCGCCATGCTGGGTCGGGTAAGCCTATCGTCTGTGAAGCGGCCAACGCGCGGCGAGGGGTTGGCCTGGGATAGGGTAATGGACGGGGTGGACCGCGCCAAGTCGCTGAACTTCCATGTGTCGGACCAAGGCGGGTTGAACATCAATCAGGTGCGCTCGAAGGCACGCAACTTGAAGCGAGTGCATGGGCTGGACGTGCTGGTGGTGGACTACATCGGGCTTATGTCGGGGATGGACGCAAAGGCCAACCGCAACACGCAGCTCGAAGAAATCAGCCGTGGCCTCAAAACATTGGCGAAGGAGCTGGGCATTGCGGTGCTGTGCCTGGCGCAATTGAACCGCAAGAGCGAAGAGCGCCCCGACCAGATGCCCATGATGAGCGACCTGCGTGATTCAGGCGCCATCGAGCAGGACGCCGACGTGATCGTTTTCATCAAGCGGCCAATCATGAGCAACCCCGACCTAGGCGGCGATTGGCAGCACTACGCGAAGCTGAGCGTGGCGAAGAACCGCCAAGGGCGCTGCGGGTATCTGCACTTGAGCTACATCGGCGAGCAAACCACGTTCAGCGGCTGGGCAGGACCGCCGCCAAGCAAGTCGGCGACCAGTGCTCCACAGCGCGGTATGCGCGACGAAGGCGGGAAATTCTGATGGACATTTCTAAGATTTTTCGTGCGATTGAGAACGAGCATGAGCGGCGTACAGCTTCAGCCGCCATCCTAAACCCTGAAACAAGGCGCCAGGGTCTTCGGGAGTTCTATCGCCTAGCGCTACCGGAAATTTTCGAGGCAGGCCGCGCGGTATGGGGGATAGACCCCTACGAAGTGGATTGGCTGCGCGTGTTTACCCCAATTGAGGAATCTTTGTGGCACGACATTCGCGCCGCAGGAATGGTGATGTACCCGCAGTTCCCGGTGCAGGGGTTCTTTGTGGACTTTGGCAACCCAGTCGCCATGGTCGCAATTGAGTGCGACGGTGCAGCTTTCCATCAAGACATCCAAAAAGACAAGGCCAGGCAGCGCGCCATTGAAGCCGCAGGTTGGTCTATCTATCGAATCAGCGGCAGAGATTGCAAGACTGACAGTGACCCGGAGACTGGAGAGCCGGGTGCGGCAGGGCGCTTCATCCGTGACATTGCAGATGACCACGGCATAGCTAGGGGAGGCAGGGCATGACCAGAACGGACACCGAAACCCACCGCCACCGCTGCGAAGTGAGAACGCTTCTGCGCGCCGCAGCAAACAAAGGACGGACCTACGTGCGCGACTACCTTGCCGATAAGCGCGTGGCTGGGCGTGCTGCGGCACTGCGTGCGGACCTGAATGAGCAGCAAGCCCGAGGCAACACTGGGGAGCACGGGCAATGGCTTTGATACTCGGGATAGACCCCGGCGTGAATACTGGCGCCGCCGTGTACGTGGACGGCGTGCTTAAAACTCTCATCACCGTTGCCCCGCACCAGATCGAGCGCCTCATTCGCGGCCACCAGCCTGATCGCGTGGTGTTCGAGGACTCCCGCCTGCAATCGTACACCTGGACAAAAGGCAAGACCGCTGCCGAAAGCGCGAAGATGGCGCGAAACGTGGGCCAGATAGATGCGTGGTGCCGGCTCATCACTGAGATATGCGGAGAGATGCAAATCCCGGCGCATGGCATCAGCCCCAAGGGAAAAGGGTCGAAGGTCAAGGAAGCGGAATTCAAGGAGCACACCGGCTGGACCGGCAGCAGCAATGAGCACACAAGGGACGCTGCAATGGTGGCCTTCCCGTATCGGAGGGCAGCATGAACAGGTACGGCTGCTACGACCGCCTGCCTTTTGTCGACCGCACCACGCTGCGCGACCACCATGGGCGCGTCACAGCGACCTGGCCCGCTGTGATGGCGAAGGACTGCCGCTACACGCACACGACGCTTGGGCAGCAGGACAAGAAGTGCCAGGGCTGCAAGTGGAGGGCGGAGGTGGGCAATGTCTGAGCGCCTCGCCATCCCCCTGTTCGAGCCGGTTCAGGCGCGCAAGGCTTGTGACCACGCTTTTGTGCACGCCAAACCATGGCTCATAGCCGGGCACCGCCTGCTGCTGCGCATTGAGCCCGAGACGCGCCGCGACAACCACAACCGGCATTTTCACAGCCTCATCGGGCAGATCAGCCAACAACTGGGCGGCGACCTGGCCGACCCCGAGGACGCAAAACGCATCCTGATAAGCGCGTTCCGCATCGATACGCGCAACGATCCCGACTTAGCCGCTGAATGGGCGAAGTTTGGCGACGTGCGCATGGGCCGGGGCTTGCGCGGCGAAGTGGTGCTGATGGGCATCCAGTCGCGCAGCTTCACGATCAAGCTGGCGCGCGCTTTCGTCGAGTGGCTTTACGCCTTCGGCGCGGAGAGCGGCGTGGCGTTTAAGGCGTGGGAGGGCGAGCAATGACAACCCGCGCAGAAAAACGCTACCTAGACCGCGTGGCGCAGCTCGACTGCGTTGTCTGCGGCGCCCATGGCGTGCATATCCACCACGCACGCGAAGGCCAGGGCATGGCGCAGCGGGCGCAAAACTGGCTGGCCATCGCACTGTGCCCGAGTTGTCACACAGGCCCGCGAGGCATCCACGGGGACAAATCCGTGTTGCGCCAAGAGAAGCTGGACGAAATGGATCTTTTGGCGAGAACCATTGAGCGGCTGAATTCCTAGATTCGAAAAGGTGATTGCAATGCAAGAAATTTGGCTCCCCGTGGTGGGTTACGAAGGCTTCTACGAGGTGTCTACTTTGGGGCGCGTGCGTTCCATCGACCACTTTGACACACTTGGTCGATTTCGCCCCGGGCGCGTACGAGGAACGCCGGTCGACAAAACCAGTTCCGGCTACCGCTATGTGTCCTTGTCTCGATACGGGCAGGTGAAGAAAGTCAACGTTCATGTGCTGGTGCTGGAGGCTTTCGCGGGCGCGCGTCCAACACCAAGTCACCAAGCTTGCCACGAGGACGGAGACAGGAGCAACGCTGTGTTGAGCAATCTTCGCTGGGACACCGTGGCTGCCAACAGTGCGGATCGCTGGAAGCACGGAACAGAGAGCGCCGGAGAAAAGTCACCGTTCGCAATCCTGAGTGAGGAAGAGGTGCTGTGGATTCGCGAGAGTCCGCAGTCGTCGCTCAAGCTGGCGCCCATCCTAGGGGTGGCCAGCTCCACCATCCGCGCCATTCGATTGCGCACGAACTGGAGTCACATCTGATGGCAGACACGCAGAGAAAGATTCAAGCGATGGGCTTGTGGCCCAAGACGCTCCCATATCCAGCAACACCAGAAAGGCCCGCATGAACATCGAGCAAGCGCCACCACAAGCGACAGGCGTAGAAGCCCGCGTCTGCGAACTCATCGCCAGCCGCCAGCAGCTTGGAATCAAGAAATATCGAACGACTGTGGAGGGCGCCGGCCTGGGCGCTGGGCAGTGGCTGCAGCACTTGATTGAGGAATTGGCCGATGCGCTGATTTACGCGAAGGCGCTGCAGGAAGAAGTAAGCCGATTATTGGATGATGGAAAGTAGCTGGTAAAGAAAAACCCGCACTAGGCGGGCTTTCTGGTGGGAATGGGAGATCAGCGGCCCATATTCTACCGGAGAGCGCCATGAATGCAACATCGATAGACGCAGCAGAGCCAATCTCGGCAGAGGAAGCAGCTGCGTTGCAGACGCACAACGCGAAGAAAAGCAGCCGGGACATGGTTTTCGGAGCGATTCTGGAACTTGCGGATTGCGAGACGCCAGCGAAGGCGCCTGATATTGCCAGGGCTACCGGGCTTGCAATGCCCATTGTGTACGACGCAATCAAGACGCTAAAGCAGCGGGGCCGCATTTACAGCGACAACGGGATGTTTTTCATCGCAGAAGAGCACAAAGATACCGAGCCGGTCTATCACTCTGCACTGCCGAATGGTGTTATCAAGCTGGAGAAGGGCGATCAGATACTCGAATTGAACCAGCGTGAGGCGCGGGCACTGGCAAAAACCATGGGCGGATTGATTGAACAAGCCAATGTCATTGTCATGGCGCACAAGCAAGACGAGCAGCAGGCGCAGATTCGTAGACTGCAGAGACAGCTCACAGAAATGATGGAAAAGCTACAACACTTGGCGCCAGGTCCGCAAATGGCGCTTGAGATGGAGGGCGGGAAATGAAAGCATCGTGGGTAGCAAAAGTGCGGTGCCCCGACCGAGAAATTTTCTGGGTGGGGAGTTTTTATGCAGATGGCAGGACGGATGCAAAGCGCGCAGCCAGGAGGTTTGTAAGCTCTATCCTGCCGCTTGACACGATGATTGTTGCTATTGCACGCGGGCAGGTCACGTTGTCGCTGGACGGGCCTGAGATTGATATGGAGGATGGGAAATGAGTTTGTATTTCAGGGCAGCAGAAGTTGAGCGCCTCGCAGCTTGCTTGAAGGATGATGCAGGGAGCCAGGAAAGCACATTTTGTGCGCTGGTGAATGGCATTGTTCGATTAAATCAGCAATACCGTGTAGCGAAAAACTATGAGGTATCCGACAAACTGCGCGCGCTGCTGGATAGCGTAGGGGTAAAGGTCAAGCAGGGGACTGATGGATACGCCTACGACGCAATCCCCACGCATCTAATCGGGCGGCCGATAGGAGACTCCTGGTATCAAGAGCGCCAAGCAGAAGTGATTGCGAAGGAATAGCGACACGCAGAGCTAGAAGCAGCGTAAAATAGCGCTACTCCCGGATTCGCTACACGCGGCGCCAGGACATGCGAGGGAAGTGCTCGACAAGCCATCTGGGTGAAAGGCCCCCGGAGCCAAACAAACAAAGCCGCTCAGGAGCAATCCAGGCGGCTTTTCTTTTGCCCCCTAGTAGGGTTCGCCCAATAACCAATAGCCCGCGAAACTGCGGGCATGGCATCAAACACCGCGCCGAAGAAGGCGCCCCCCAAAGCCAATAAGCCCGCTCCAGGAGAGAAGGACGCGGGCATTGCTGTGCCTGTCAAGCGCAGAACAGACTGGGAAGCTGTAGAGCGGGACTACAGGACGGGCAAGTTCACGCTGCGTGAGCTGGAGGAAAAGCACAAGGCGTTCAATAGCTCGATTTCTAGAAAAGCAAAGAAAGACGGCTGGACACAAGACCTGAGCATTGCCATCAAGCAAGCGACAAATGCGAAACTTGCTAGCGAACTTGCTAACGAGCTGGTTAGCAATAGTGCGCAAAAGGTTAGCAACACAGTCCAGGCCGTTGCCGAGGTCAACAAGAGCGTAATCCTCAGCCATCGCACCGGACTGAAAGCAATTACAGACATCAAGCGCACGCTGCTCAATCAGATCGAGCAGGCCGCTGCGAATATGACCGACCTGGCGGAGATTATCGAGATGGTCCGCAATCCTGATGACAACGGCATTGACCGGGCAAACGATGCGCTGCGAAAAGCCATGAGCCGTTCCGCGCTGGTGGATGACCTCAAGAAGCTTGCCGATGTGGACGAGAAGGTGCGCAAGGGAGAGCGGGAAGCCTTTGGGTTGGATGACGACACTGGCGAAGAGGGCGGCGACAAATCATTTTTGGAGGCTCTGCTCAATGCCCGCGCCCGTGCAGCAAACAGGTAAGAGACGTATGTCCAATCTCACGAAACTCGATTTAGAGTTGATTGAGGACATCGCTGCTTTCTACGATGACCCAGAGGGGTTTGTTCGATACGCATTCCCGTGGGGACAGGATGGAACGCCACTTTCCAACGAGTCAGGCCCGGACGTGTGGCAGTGCGAGGTAATGACTGAGATTCGCAACGCTATTCGCAGTGGTGCGGACGTACAGACGGCGATTCAGATTGCGGTATCAAGCGGTCACGGTATCGGCAAGACCGGGTTTGTGGCCTGGATTATCTTGTGGTTTATGAGCACGCGAGACTTTCCGCAGGTTGTAGTTACCGCAAATACTGGGACGCAGCTAGCGACTAAGACATGGCGAGAGTTGTCAAAATGGCACAAGCTGGCAATCAATAGCGCGTGGTTTGCCTGGACGGCAACCAAGTTTTCGCATGTGCTGTACCCAGAAGTATGGTTTGCAGCAGCCATCCCATGGACTGAGCACAACAGCGAGGCATTCGCAGGCACCCACGAAAAGCACGTCCTGGTGGTGTTCGACGAGGCATCGGCAATTGCAGACAAGATTTGGGAAGTGACCGAAGGCGCAATGACTACACCTGGTGCAATGTGGCTTGCGTTTGGCAACCCCACTCAGACCACGGGGCGCTTTTCACAGTGTTTTGGCAAATTCAAACACCGCTGGACCACGCGCCAGATCGACAGCCGCACGGCCAAGATGGCGAATAAAGCGCAGATTCAGAAGTGGATTGATGACTACGGCGAAGACCACGACTTTGTCCGAGTGCGCGTGCGTGGGGTGTTCCCGCGCGCCGGCAGCTTGCAGTTCATTGGACTGGATATTGTGTCTGCGGCGATGCGGCGCAAAGCCGAGGGTTATCAGCACTTCGCGCGAGTGCTCGGAGTGGACGTTGCCCGCCACGGGGAAGACCAGTCGGTAACGACGCGCAGACAGGCGAACCACGTTTGGCCTCAGAACAAGTACCGCATTCCGAACTTGATGGACTTGGCGGATGTTGTTGCGGCGGAGATTCATGAGTTCAAGCCCGACGCAGTGTTTATCGACGCAACCGGCCTGGGCTGGGGGCTTATCGACCGCCTGCGCCAAATGAATTTCGGAAAGAAAGTGTTTGCTGTGCAAGTTGGGGAGAAGGCTCTTGCTGCAGAGCGCTTTTGGAACAAGCGTTCGGAGTTGTGGGCAGCCGGCAAGAAATGGCTGGAGGAAGGCGGATGCCTGCCCGAAGACCCGGAAATGGAAACCGATCTGACTGGGCCGCAATACGGTTACGACAACCGCATGCGCATCGTCATCGAAAGCAAAGACGACATGAAAGGACGCGGATTGGCTAGCCCGGACTGCGCTGATTCGCTGCTCTTGACATTTGCAAGCCCGATAGCGCCAACCACCAGCACACATACCAAGACATGGCGCGACCGACTGAACCTGCGCGCAGCAAACCAAGGATCGGCTCAGGCCGCGTGAATATCATGGATGACATCAACCAACTAGCCCGAGAAAACTGGCAGCGCTACCAGTACGGCAAGGACCGTGGCCACATCGAGTACATCGAGCAGGCTCGCAAATGCGAGGGGATGTATCTGGGCGGCGGCGAGCAGTGGAGCGAGGTTGATAAAGCCATCTTGCGTGAGCAGAAGCGCCCGTTCTACGAATTCAACGAGGTCAAGCCAAGTATTAACAGTGCTGTGGGCTATCAGATTCATAACCGCATGGACATTGCATTCAAGCCACGCGGGCAGAAAGGCGACGCCGAAGTCGCTCAGATTCTGTCCAAGGTGGTAATGCAGATATGCGATTCGCTCAAGCTGCATTGGAATGAGACGCAGATGTTCAGCGATGGACTAATCGAGCAACGGGGTTATTACGACATTCGCATGTCATTCGACAATAACATGAAGGGCGACATTGACATTGCGGTGCTGGACCCGCGCGATGTGGTACCAGATCCAGACGCCAAGAGCTACGACCCGGACAAATGGGCAGACGTGACTGTCTCGCGCTGGCTGACTGCGGACGAGATTGAGCAGCTTTACGGGCAAAAGGCGCGTGACGCAGCGGTCAAAAGCGGTGACGAGGGCCGAGACTACGGCAACGACGACGACGAGCGCGACCGCAACAAGTTTGGCAACAGCACGCTACCCGGCCTGGCTGACGCCTATAGCAACACTGGCGACGGCATCAAGCGTTACCGGGTGATTGATCGCCAGTCGGCGGTGTACGAGATGACGCCGTGCCTGGTGTTCCCGGACTCCGGTGATGTGCTGGTGCAGGCCACGATGGCCGCCGACTCGATTGCCGACGCACTTAGCAAGGGTGCGGTGAAGGCCAAACGCATGCGCAGGCGCATCAAGTGGGTGGTCAGTACGTACTCGGTAACGCTGCATAGCGACCACAGCCCGTATGACCACTACACCATCGTGCCGTACTTCGCATATTTCCGTCGAGGCAAGACGCGCGGCATGGTGGACGACGCTATCGGTCCACAGGAAGCGTTGAACAAGGCTGTGAGCCAGTTCGTCCACATCCTGAACACCTCGGCTAACAGCGGATGGATCACGGATCAAAACAGCGTTACCAACATGGACGCGGACGAACTGGAAACGCGCGGCGCAACCACCGGCTTGCACATTGAAGTGAAGGAGAACGCGCGCAGGCCGGAGAAGATTCAGCCCAACCAGGTCCCGACAGGAGTTGACCGGCTGATTGACAGGGCATCCAAGGCGCTCAAGGACGTGACCGTTCCAGAGTCCATGCGCGGCATTCAAGGGCCTGAGACGTCTGGTGTGGCCATTCAGGCCAAGCAGTTTGCCAGCCAGCAGCAGTTGGCCGTTCCTCTGGACAACCTGGCGTACACGCGCCAACTCCTTGCGACTCGCATCCTCAAACTCATTCAGCGCTACTACGACAGCTACCGGGTATTTCGCATTACCGAGACAGACCCGATGACCGGAAAGGATAAAGAGCAGATTCTGGAGATCAACAAGTTTGACCCAGAAACTGGAGCCTACCTCTATGACGTGACGGTTGGAGACTATGACGTGGTGATTACCGAGCAGCCGATGCAGGTCACGTTTGAGAACAGCCAGTTCCAGCAAGCGCTGGAGATGCGCAAAGAAGGCATTGCAATCCCGGACGCGACGGTGATTCGCTATTCGAACCTTGCCGACAAGCATGAGATTCTGTCCAACATGCAGGGCAGCGCGCCGCCCGTCGATCCAACGCTCGAAGCCAAAACCAAGCTACTCGAAGCACAGGCACGCAAGGCCGATGCAGATACCACGGCCCGCAGTGTTGAGGCGCAGTACAGCGCGATCCAGACAGCCCAGGTGATTGCGCAGACACCAGCAACGTCTGGGCTTGCAGATGGCCTGCTCAAGTCAGCAGGGTATGTGGACCGCGATGCAGCGCCGATTATTCCAAACGCACCCGAAGGCATGCCAAGCGTAGACCTTCCTGCGAATACCAATCCGATGACCCCAGCAAATCCTGGCGTGGGCCTGAATGCTGGCATCGAGACTACGGGGCCGGATGGCCTGCAATGACGATTCCCAAAAAAGACCACCGAAAGGAAGACCATGAACCCGCTACTGCGAAAACTCCTGTCCCGTTACCAAGCCCCCGCCGACGATGGCTCTGATTTGGGAGGCGATGTGCTGGACATTGAAGACGATGATACAGAGGGCGCAGATTCGTCTGTATCCGACGAGCCCGAAGACCGAGGCGACGTGTTCGAGCCAAAAAAGAAGGCTGCAGCCAAGGAAGAAGAGCTGGAAGAAGTGCCAGAACCACAGGCACAAGACGAGGACGACAGCCAGCACGGCAAGCCAGCAGGCATTCCAAAAAGCCGATTCAACGAGGTCAATGACCAGCGCAAAGCAGCAGAGCAACGCGCTGAGGCTGCAGAGCGTGAATTGGCAGCGCTGCGCGCACAGCAACAATCGAGCGCGCCTCAAGCTCCTGCAACTGACGCGGCGCCAGCATTTGACGAAGACGCCAAGGAAGAGGCGTATGTCGAAGCATTGATGAACGGAGACAGCAAAGCGGCGGCGGCGATTCGGCGCGAGATCAATAACCACGTTCGCCAGGAAGCGGCAACGCAGGCACGACAGATTGCGCAGTCCGACTACGAGCAGCGCACGCTGGCCAACGCCCTGCGCGCAGAGTCCGATCTTGCGATCCAGTCCTACCCCTACCTGGATACGCCAGATGGATCTGAGGCGCTCGAATTGATCCTGGCGTTGCGAGACGCAGGTATTGCCAAAGGCGAAGAGGCGCACATCGCTCTGCGCAAAGCAGTTGCCAAGATTGCCCCGCGATTTGCCCCGCCATACGCCGACACCCCCAGTAGGGTTTTGCCAAATGGCACAGCAAAGACAGACTCACGTCCAGCAGCAGCACTCGCGCGAGGCGCGGCGGATTCAACCGCTCAACCTCCTGCCGTGCAGGCTGGGATTGGTAATCGTGCAAATGCTGCCCGGATCGACGTAGAGAACCTCACTGACGAGCAGTTTTCTGCGTTGACCAATGAAGAGAAAAAGCGGCTGCGCGGCGACTGATCGCACCAGCTGGTAAGGATTCGCCCACCTTGCCAGCTCCATTTCGATAGGGCGCACTCGTCTGCATGGCTGGACGTTAAACGGCCTGGCGCTCTTGACCGCCTCAAAAAGTCATGTTCCTCGCGGCTGGGCGGCGCATGTCCCGAAAAGAAAACTGATTCTTCAGGAGCATGACAAATGGAAACGAATTTCGCAGGGTTGACCCCCAAACAAAAACTCGTCTGGTCGCGTGACGTATGGTCCGCAGCCCGTGACGAAATGTTCATCAACCGATTCATCGGTACTGGTGAAAACGCTGTGATTCAGCGCATCCCCGAGCTGACCAAGACGGAAAAAGGCGAGCAAGTCATTTTCCAGCTGGTGGCTGATCTCGTGGAAGACGGCGGCATTGGAGACAATGAACGCGAGGGCAATGAAGAGGCGATGCAGTCGTACTCGCAGATCATCAACATTGACCTCATCAACCACGGCGTCAAGAACAAAGGCAAGCTGTCCGATCAGAAGTCGGTCATCAACTTCCGCGAGATGGGAAAGAGCCGCTTGGCTTATTGGCTCGCCAACCGGGTTGACCAACTGGCCTTCCTGACGCTCTCTGGCATCAGCTACGCATACCTTAACAACGGCGCTGCCCGTGTTGGCTCTCCGTTCCCGAACCTCTCGTTCGCGGCTGACGTGAGCGCCCCTACGACCAACCGTGCACTGATGTACAACGGCACCGGCCTGGTTGCTTCTGTCACAGGCAACATCACTTCAGGTTTTGTGCCCAAGTACGGCATGATCGTGGACGCAATCGCCTACGCCAAAGAGCACTACATCAAGCCGATCCGCTCGGGTGGCAAAGAGTATTACGTGCTGTTCGTGGCACCTGGCACGCTGGCTGCATTGAAGAAAGATGCGGACTACCAGCGCGCGGTGGTTGCCGTGGCGACGAAGGCTGGCATGGATTCGCCTTGGTTCACTGGTGCCACTGTGACCGTGGACGGCGCCGTGATCCATGAGCACCGCCTGGTCTACACCACCAAGGGCACGGCGACGAAGTGGGGCTCCGGCAACCTCGTCAACGGCACCCGCACGCTGTTGTGCGGCGCACAGGCTCTCGGTATGGCCGACATTGGATCGCCAGAGTGGAACGAGAAGACGTTCAACTACGGAGCCCAGCAAGGTATCAACCTTGACAAGATGTTTGGCCTGCTCAAGCCAAAGTTCTACTCGATCTATGACAAGTCGGTCGAGGACTTCGGCGTTCTGTCGATTGACCACTACATCGCCTAAGCGATCCGGGCGAGGCTAATAGTGGCCTCTCCCTCACTTTCTTTGCCTTTGAAGGAAACACATCATGGCTATCACCAAAAAAGCAGGCCGCCAAGAGGTCATTGTCGCGGCAGCGGATTTCACTTTTGCAGACCTTACCAGTGGATCGTATGACGCGGCCATTGACTTGCCTGTGAATGCAGTTGTGGTGGGCGGGAATCTCGCTATCACCACCATTTTCAATTCTGCCACCACTGACAAGTTTTCGATAGGCGACAAGGAAGGCTCTGCTTCGGCAGTTGCCACTACCTATGCGGCGCAATCGGCAGACATTACGGCAGCGGGCATCGTGGCCATCGTTCCTACCGGCAAGAAATATGCGTCAGCTGGTTCTGTCGGCGTGGCGTGGACTGGTGACGGCACAGCACCAACTGCTGGCGTCGGACGGTTGACCGTTATGTACATGGTGGATGGCCGTTCGGAATTCACCCAAGGATAAATCTTCCTGTGGTCTGGCCGGAGACGGCCTTTTACACCCGGTGGCTTGGCTGCTGCCGGGTTTTTTGAAGGAATTGAATCATGCACTTTCGCTCTCCTACCGACGATGATCTGCACATTGCTTTGACCAGTGGGCACACGGCCATCGTGACGCCAGAAGGCAATGAATTGGATGTTATGTTCCACCGAGAGGCGATCTCTCGCGGAGCGATCCCAGGAACTATCAAGGACGAGCCTGCCCAGCAGCCGCAGGAAAAGAGCTTTGACCGTGCTGGCGTGATCGAAGGCGCCATGAACGACATGCTGGACGGCGGCAATGAGCATGATTTCACTGGCGACGGCAAACCAAACCTTATCAAGCTCAATGCGCGTGTTGGTTTCAAGGTTGCGCGTGACGAGGCAGATTCCGCATGGGCCAGGGTTTCGGCGCCTAACGATTGAACGAAATGGATGTTTCTGGCTTCATCGCAACGTTTCGCGCAGAGTTGAGCGACAACGAAACCCCGCCATTGTGGAGCGACGAAGAAATTGTCGCGTATCTCAATGAAGCGGTGCAAGAAGCGTGCGAGCGCTCGTATCTGATCGAGGACCGATCTACCGCATCCGTCTGCTCCGTTGCGCTAGTAGCCGGGACCAATACCTATGATCTACACCCATCGGTGTTTCAGATTAAGCGCGTGGTGTTCCGTGGCCGCCCATTAGACGAAGCTAGCGTCGAATCCATGGATGCTCACTGGGACGCATGGGAGACGCGAGAAGGACAGCCGCGCTGGTTCATTTTCGAGCAATCGGGTGGTGCCAGCCCTGCTCGAATTCGCTTGGTCCCAACTCCTACCGAGGCAGAAACCATCGCTCTGACGGTCTATCGTGGCGCCCTTGTGCCATTGAGCCCGGACCCAGGCAGCGACAAGCCAGAGTTGCATGAGAGATTCCATGCGCGACTCAAGGACTGGGTGTACCGATGCGCTTATCTCAAGCAAGACGCGGACACGTTCGACAAGATGCGCGCCGCTGAATATGAGGCGCTGTTTGAGGCGTCATTTGGAAAGCGACAGGACTCCAATGTTCAGCGCAAGCACCGCGACCGCAGGCCGCCAGTCGTATCTTGCTCCTGGTAACCACCCGTTAGGGCTTCTGGTTTTGGCGGTGTGCGCGGAGACTCGGGAGCATGAATCTCGAAAGGTATCCCATGCGCGGACCATCACCAGTTGCCAAGTACAAATCTAGTCGCCAGTCTCTCAAAGACGGTGGCCTCATTCGCGGCCCAGGCACTGGCACCAGCGACTCTATCCCAGACAAGATGCGCCCTGGCACGTTCATCATGCCAGCCGATTCAACGCAATCGCTGGGCGCGAAAGCGCTGAGTTCTCTCGGCAAGAAGGTGCCTGTGAACGTCAGCAATGGCGAATACGAGTACACGCCGGAACAAGTGCATGCTGTTGGCCTCAGAGCGCTCTCGCAACTCAAGGACGCGACGCACACGCAAGCACAGGGTGCTGACCCGGCGCAGCGCCTCGCCATTGGCGGCGAAGTGACCAACGATGTGACCCGTGTGGGCAACAGCTACAGCGGCGGCAATGTGGGCGGCAACATCACGGTCAACGGGCAGCAGCCCAGCGGTGCGTTCAGCTCTTCCTCTCCAGTTCCTACGCCAGCACCTCCACGCCCAGCGCCAGTAGCGCCCGTGGTGCAGGCTGTGCAGTACATGCAACCGTCAACCCCTGCAACTACCCCCGCAACCCCTGCGCTGTCCGCAATGGCAACACCGCCGGCAACACCGCAAGCAGTGGCCAAGCCGGTGGATTCATTCACCGCACGCAACAACGCCGTATCTGCAAGCTCGATCACCAACAACGGCGGGCGATTCGACACGACGCCAGCAGTGCCAAGCACCGCTCCTGTGGACACATCGGTTACGCCGCGCCGTTCTCCTTTCGGCTTTGACCCGATGCAGCCCGCGCAGCAGTTTGTTGACGGCGGCGACGTGCGCGGGTTTCAGACTCCGGTTCAGCGGCTGGCTGGAGGCGGTGGCGTGGAAGATCAGGCCCTGGCTGCTCTGCGCCGTGCCCGCGACGCGCAGCCCGTTGGCAGCCCGAACATCGCAGCGATTGACCAATCCATTGCCCAGCGCAATCAGAGCATTGGCGGCACCCGGTCAGCATTGAGCGCCATTGCAGCACCGTTTCAAAAGCCGCTGCCTGCGGTTCCAGCCAATCCAACCGACATGCGGCTGGCTACCGGGTCGCAAACAACGCCAATGGAAACTCCGGCGTCAGAAACGCTTACCGACGCCCAACGTGGAGGCGGAAATGTAGATGCCGTTGAAGCGCAAGCTACACAGCCATCGGCGCAACCAGCGCCCGCCCAGCCCGCCGCTCAGGCCCTGGCTCAAGTCCCTTCGCTCGCACCCGTGCAAGCCCAAGGCTTCCAAGCGCCAACCGTTCGCCACAGCGGCAACGACTGGCAGGCGCGCAACGACCTGCGCAATGCGCGTGTGTCGGCCAGCTCGATCATGAATCGGCCAGAGTGGCAGGGTTCCGGCATGGGTCGGTTCCGTGGCGGACAACAGCATGGGCCATCAGACTCGACCATGGCGTACCAAGCCGCGCTTGCACAGGATGCAGCAGCCAAAGGACAAGAGATTGCAGGCAATCAGCAGGCAATGGTCCAAGGCCAAAGCAATGCCCGCGCAGCCATGCAGCAGACCGGCGAGAACCAGCGCACCAGCCTGCGCGAGCAGGGCTTTGCCACACGCGATCAGCGCAAGGCTGGAATGGACGAGCGCACGCTGGCCATGCAGGAAACCGAATCAGGGTTCAAAACGCGGGCACAGGCTCAGCTTGAGGGCCTGCGCAACACCCTGCTTGACCCGAATGCCACGACTGAGCAGAAGCGCCAGGCGCAGGCACAGATCAGCGCGCTCAATGGTGGGCAGAATGGCGAATGGGGCGTGCAAGTTACGCCGGCCACCAAGAACATTGACGGCAGCACGACAGCCGGCTCCATCGTGAAGTACAACAAACGCACTGGGGAGACGGCAACAGTTGGAGACGCCGGGCCAACAGTTCAAATTGACAAGAACTCCCAGGCGCTAGCCATCAAGGACAATCCATCTCTCACGCGAGAGCAGAAGGTTGATGCTTTGCGGAAACTTGGGTATTCCTAGCGGGACGGCTTATTTACAGCCCCTTCTAGGAATCTGTCTATTTCGCTTGTTCCGCCTTGTGGAGACGGTGGAGTCATATTGCCTTTTTCCCAGTCAACGGAAGAGGTTGACGGGCTTGCGGCTGGCATCACAAACGCGCTGTAAAGCACCGCCACCGCGACGCCTGACACGACCGCCACGGCAAGCGCAATCCATGACCCGCGCTTAGGCTGCAGCCAGAAGAACAGTGGCAGCGCCACCAGTGCGCCGACGACGCCGACCAGCTTTGCAAGCACAACCGTCAAAGTGGCGGTGACAAGCAATCTCCATCCGCTATACCAATTGACCGTCTTTGCTGGATCATTTGGCGCATCTGGAATCTCAGTAGGGGTAGCGTTTTCCATGGGTAGCCTCCTGACCGCACTGTAGCACCAGCCCCCTTGTAGGGTTCGCGTGAGAGCGCATGCGCCACGAAACTGGAAGCATGAGCCAAATAGACGACTTCCTCAATGGCAAGGCCGCACCGCAACAGCAGAGCAGCCAAATTGATTCGTTCCTTGGCCCTGCTAAAGCAGAAGCCGGCTTCATCCCCACCGTCAAACGCACTGCTGGCCAGATGATGACCACGGCGGCGACGTCTGCGGATGACGTTGTTGGCCCGAACGCCGTCACCAAATCCCTACGCGAGACAGGCCAGGGAATCATTGACCGCAACCCGGCAGGCATCACCAGCCTTAGCGATGTGGTCGATAAGCCGTGGCTGACGGTTAAGGAGTCGCTCGGACAGTTTGCGCCGCAGATCGGCGCTGCTGCTGCCGGTGGCGCCGCTGGTGCTGCACTTGGTAGCTTGGCTGGCCCTGTTGGCACGGCAGTAGGTGGCATTGCCGGTAGCTTGCTTCCCATCTTCACGCAAGAGTACGGCGGCATCCGCCAAGAACAGATCGAGTCCGGGAAAGAGGACAAGCTGCGCGCACTTGGCGCCGCAATCCCTGCTACTGCACTTGAACGTGTCGGCATGGGCAAGGCACTCAAGGTACTCAAGGGCGCACCAATCGGCGCTGGCTCGATTGCCAAAGAAGTCGGTAAGGGCTTCGTCAAAGAAGGCGCAACCGAGGGCGCGCAGAACGTCATTGAGCAGGTGGGCGCATTCAAAGACCCAACGACCAGCGAGAGCCTTGAAGATACCGGCCTTGCTGCCGTGATGGGCGGCATCGGTGGCGGCATCATTGGTGGCGCTGGCGGCGCAGTGGACCACTTGCGTAACAAAAGCACGGAGACACCAGGCGCCGCGCCTGAGCAAGAAGCTCCGCCCGCCGCGCCTCTATTGCTCGGAAACACGCCGGAACCGCTGATCTCGTTCCGTGATGGTTCCGTTGCGCGCCAATCGGAAGTTGACACCTACCTCAACAGCCTCCCAGAAGATCAACGCGCCGCAGCGCGGGCAAAGATGATGGGCTTGGCTGCGCAGCCGGTAGACATCGGCACGTCGCCAGGAGCGAACGCGCCACAAACCCTGCCAGCACCACCACCAGATGCGCTGCAGACCCAGGGCCAGCCCGCGCCGGTCGAACCGCCGAACGATGCCGAGCGCATTGCCCAACTGGAGGAAAAGCTGGCGTTCGTGCAGCAGCAAGCCCAGGCCAATGGCTGGGACCAGCGCCTCATTGGCGCTCGTGATGAGGCTACGGCAGAACTCGATGCACTGCGCCCGGCGCCCGAAGTCAGCGCAGAAGCGCCCGCCATAGACCAGCGCCCGCTCTCGCAGCAAATGGGCCTCGACCCCACGGATGGCCCATTGTCGTCGGCTGCCGCAATGGCGGTGGATTCTGGCGCGCACGCCCAAGCCCAGCAGGGCCAGGCGCTGCAAGCAGCCGCAGAGATTGCACAGAAACAGCGCCCGTCGAAGAACCAGGAGCAGCCCAATGTCAGCCCAAACAATCAACCTTCTGCCGGACTTCTCCCGCTGGGTGGACCTGCAGGTAATGACGCAGGACGAGGCGTTGGAACTGCAGGCGATTTTCGGGATGCTACGAGCGGGCGAGTCAGCGCAGATGCCGGAGCACTTGCAGCCAGCAATGAACAGCCTGGGGTTGCACCAGATGGTCAACGAGGCAACGGCAATGCGCCACTGACTCCGAGCAATTTCAGCGGAACGCCCAGCGCAACGATGGGAGCAACCGGCCCCACGGCGCAGCAAGGCCCGAGCTTTGGCACCAAGGATGCATTCGCCGCCATTCGCGCAAGCAAGCAAGCAGTTCAACCCCAAGGAGCCACCCGTGAGCCTCAAGCCAATCAAGCCCAGCAAAGCATCACGCAACCAGCGCAAGCAGGAGGTGCGGCGACTTCTGGCCCAGCAACGACCACCGCAGGCCAACCCGCTACGGTTGGAGGAAGTGGCGTACAAGCGGCTGGGGTAGCAGGCGGCGTCACGGATCAGAACGCTGGAGCGCAAGCAGCGTCAGCGCCAGGCGCGCAGGGATCGGCGCAAGGCTATGAGTTCACTGCCATCAAAGACCTGTATGGGAAAACCCATCGTGTGTTGAACAGCGACCTGCAAGACGCGAACCGGAAAACATTGCGCACCTTGACCGCCAGCGGCAAGCCTTCCATGGTGCGAGTGAGCCGGGAGAACCTTGACCCAACCGGGGAGAAGTTCGCCGCTCAAGCCAAGGAGAGCGCAGCCAACCCGCCGAACAACACAATCACAAACAAGAATGGCGGGCCGTTTAAGAACAGGCTTGCAGCGCAGCGCGCCGTGACGCAGATGGGGCTGAAGGACACGCACGAGGTTGCCGAGGTGCTTGGCGGGTTTGTTGGGCGCAAGAAGCAGGCCCAGCAAGCGCCACAAGCTGCAGTAGACCGTAACCACAACTGGCGCAAGAACGCCATTCAAGCAGGCCGGGTAGCGCGTGAGCTGGGGCTCGAGCCCAAGGGCAAGCGGCTGGCGCAGATCGTGGCCGAGGTGGATGCGAAGGATGCGGCGCAAAAGCTGGCTGAAAGTGGCATTTCCTTCAAGATGGAAGACCAGGCCACCCACAAAGACGCTGGCGAATCGCCAGAAGCCGCAACGCCATCAGTCGTAGGAAAATCCCTCAAGACCGCAGCCAAGAACGAGGACATGAAGCCGTCCGACATGCGAAAGTGGCTGGTTGCGAAGATTGACGAGGCGATTGCGAAAGCGCCGGAAGTCGCCACTGAGTTCCTGTATTTCGACGTTCCTGGGGATGGAAAATTCAAGGTTGCCAATGCAAAGGAAAGGCTGCAGGAGTTTCGCAAGCAGGTACTTGCATCGGCAGGGTTCAAGGACAGAGGGCAAGCGCAGGCCAAGCCTGAAAGCATAAGCAGCGTAGTGACTGGTAGCAGCACGCATCAGTCTGCTATCGCCAACATGGTTGATGAAGGCGACTTCGTGGCCGCGCGAGACTACGCGGAAGCTGTTGGGTTCAATCTTGACGACTTGAAGATTGCAAACAAGGAGCGTCAAACGCAGTGGGCTAAGTTCCGCAAGGATGGGACTGTTCCGCCGCCACCAGACACGCGGCCACAGCCAGCGCCTAAGACTGCTGCGCAGAAGGATGTGGAGAAGACGGCACCAGTTGAAGAGCCAGGAACCGACTACAAAGGGTTTACCCGCGCAGCAAAAGGCAATGGCTCGTTTGAACTGAGCGACGGGAACCTACGAGTGAACGTGGAGCCAACAGGCCGCGACAAATACCAAGCATCGGTAGGAAACACGAAAAGCAGTCCGCACTTGCAGGGAGAACAAGGGGCTGCAGACTGGGCCGATGCGTACCGTGCGGAGTCGTTGCGTGCGCAGAAGAAAGAGGCTGCTGCGCAAGCCAAGCCAGCCGATGCAGCGCCCGCCATCCCAGAAGGCTACAAGCCCGCAGGCGAGCCGTTCTACCGTGGTGGAAAGCAGATCCAAGGTTACGCACCGTTCAACATCGGTGAGCGCGTGACCATGAAGGACTCTGCCGGTCAGTCTGGTGTGACCGAAAGCCTTGCAAGCCCAGACGATTCGGGCGTGTTTGCCTCTGCCGTTGTGAAGTTCGACAACGGTCTGGAGCAGATGGTGCAGTTTTGGAAGCTGGAGGCCGCAGCGCCGCAAGCTGACACCCCCAAACTTACCCCAGCCGAAGCCAAGTCCCTGATGGCCTGGGAAGACCTGGGTCAAAAGGATGGCGTCAAAACCCACGCACTGACGTTCTACGAATCGCAGGCCGACAAGGATGCCAAGCGCGGGCGGATGATCGTTGCCAAGGTTTCCAAGGGCGACCGCAGTGCAACCGCCTGGATGGTGGATGGTGAGGACAAGACGTTCGGGATGCTGGCGCAAGCCAAGAAGCTGGCCGAGGAAGTGGGCATGGCCAGGGCTGTGGCGGATGGGTTTGTGGAGCAGGGGGATGCGCCCATGTTCAGCCGCACGCCAGAGAAGGCGCAGGCCAAGGCCGTAGAGGCCCAGCGCAAGCGCGACGAGAACTTTGCCCGCTGGAGCAACAACGCCCCGCTGGTGACAAGCGCCGAGGCTCCGTCCTACAACTTCAAGAGCGGCAAAAAGATCGTCGTGGAAGCGTTTCATGGCACGAAGCGCCCGGATCGCATCGGAGGAGTGTTTGACCCCAAGCGCGCTACCAGTGGCCCCATGGCGTTCTTCACCAGTTCGCCGGAGTTGGCGAGTTCGTACTCCACCAACAAGACCGACACGAGCCTGGCCGACGAAGACCAAAGTTTTGAGAACTGGTTTCGCTACAAGCCAGCAGGACAGCGCTCTGAGGTTGATATTGCGAGAGCCTGGCACTTTCTGACTCCAGATCAGAAGGCAACCATCTTCGAGCGCATGCCAGACATCCGCACCAACGATGACGGCGACATCATTTATGAAAAGGGTGGCGGCGATATTGGCAGCTACGAGTGGGAGTTGAAGCAGACCCAGCGCGGCTACGACAAGCAAGGAAACCCGCTCAAGGCGGCAGTAGAGACGTGGCTATCCAGTGGAACCCTGTTCAATGATGAGATGGAGTTCGTAAAGGTTCTGAAATTGGCTGGGTTCCCTGTGCAGGACTTGCGCACCGACTTCCCTACCGACGAGTTCCCGAGCGTATTCAAAACCTTCATCTCCATGCAGAAGCCGCTGGTGGTTAGTGACATGCCGGCGGAGGTGCGTGCATCTCTTGAGCAGAAGGCAAAGGCTGACCGTACCCGCGCGCAAGTCGGCGCGGATAACTGGGACAAGCGAAGCCGAACCCTGCGCGAATGGGTTGACCACCTCAACGGGAAGAACGGCGCAGACTCCACCTACGCATGGACATCCATCCCCGATAAGGTCACAGACGTGCTCAAGTCGTTCGGGTACGACGGCATCGTGGACTGGAGCGGCAAGGGTGGCGGGCACCAGCACCCGGTGTATATCCCATTTGCTTCAACGCAAGTAAAGGGCGCATTCAACCGTGGCACCTACGATCCTGCGAAGAAGGACATCAATTTCAGCCGCGCACCGGCCATCTCCCGCGCCGACAGCAACGCCAGCAACGTCGCCACACAAATGCTGGTGGACGGCCTCAAGGAAAAATGGACCCGAGCCCCCGAGATCATCGTGGCGCGCAACATGCAGGACCCGCAGATTCCGCAGGATGTGCGCGACTACGACGCCGAACTCAAGAGCCAGGGCAGCGACGGAGAGGCGCGGGGGTTCATCTATCGCGGCAAGGTGTACCTGCTATCCGACCAACTCAAAGGCCCGGAGCAGATTGCCGAGGTGCTGTTCCATGAAGTGCTCGGGCACTACGGGTTGCGCGGCACGTTCGGCGAAGGGTTGACGCCAATCCTCCAGCAACTGGGCACCATGCGCCGCAAGGACGTGCTGGCCAAGGCGCGCGAGTACGGCATGGTGAGCAAGTCCCTGAGAGACGCCGACGCCTGGGCCGCTATGAGCGCCAAGGACCGGCTATCGGCCGCCGAAGAAGTGCTGGCGGAAATGGCTCAAACGCAGCCCACCATCGGGTTTGTGAAGCGCGCCATTGCCTTGATACGCAACTGGCTGCGCTCGAACGTTCCGGGCTTCAAGAGCCTGCGCCTGACGGATTCGGACATCATTGCCGGGTACATCCTGCCAGCCAGGGGCTTTGTCACGCGCAGCAACGAGACACCGAAGCAGTCGATTGAGAGGGCGATGATGGCGTTCAGCCGGACCGCCACCGGCACGCAGTCCGCATGGGACGCCCCCCTGCCGTCATCGCTTGACGACATTGTCTACAAGATGCAGGACAAGCACATCGACACCAAGCGCGTGGTCGATGCCATCACCGCCAAAGTAGGCCAAATCAAAGACGCGGTGAACGTGTACCTGCAGGAAGAGCTATTCCATGGCAGGGCAGCAAAGCGTGTAGCAGACTTTGGCGCGATGGAGTTGAAGCCTGTGTTGAACCAAATGCGCATGGCTGGCTTGTCGCTGGACGATGTGGAAGAGTTCTTGCACGCACGCCACGCCAAAGAGGCGAATGCCTTGATTGCGCAGCGCGAACCATCTATGCCTGACGGTGGTTCTGGCATGACCAATCAAGCTGCAGACGACTACATGAAGAGCCTGACCGCCGACCAGAAGCGCAGGCTTGAAGCCGTTGCTTCCAAAGTGGACGCCATCATAGGGAAAACCCGGCAGATGTATGCCGACTATGGGTTGGAAGATCAAAAGACGGTGGACGGCTGGGGCACTATGTTTGCCAACTACGTCCCATTGATGCGCGAAGGGAAAGATGGCGGAATGATGGGCATCGGCCAGGGCTTTACTGTGAAGGGAAAAGAGGTCAAGGGCCGCACCGGATCAACCCGCAAAGTCGTGGACATTCTGGCGAACATCGCATCCCAACGGGAAAAGGTGATTGTGCGCGGCGAGAAGAACCGCGTGGCGACGGCTCTCGTCGGATTGGCCGCAGCGAACCCCAACAAAGAGTTTTGGGAGGCTCGCTCGCAACCGCCAACAGAACGGGTGTACGACGCCAAGAGCGATAGCGTGGTGGACCGCCCAGACAGCATGTTCAAGCAGCGCCCGAACGTGGTCACGGCAAAGGTCAAGGACTCCAGGGGAAATGTGACCGAACAGTCGGTGGTGTTCAACGAGGACGACCCGCGCGCCATGCGCATGGCCGCAGCACTCAAGAACCTGGACGCCGGCCAGTTGGAGGGCCTGCTTGGGGTGTCGGCCAAGATCACGCGCTACTTCTCCGCCATCAACACGCAGTACAACCCAGTGTTTGGCGTGGTCAACCTGGTGCGCGACGTGCAGGGAGCCATGGTGAACCTTGGATCGACTGAGCTTGCCGGACAGCAGGCCAAGATTGCCAAGAACACGTTGCCGGCACTGGCTGGAATCTACAAGGACGTGCGCGCGGCTAGGCAAGGCAAGCAGCCAACGTCCAAGTGGTCGACCCTGTGGGACCAGATGCAGGAGGACGGCGGAACCACGGGCTACCGCGATCTGTTCAGCACCACGGCAGACCGGGCCAACAATCTCAAGAACATCATCGACCCCAATGCGTGGGCCGATGGCAAGTGGGGCAAGGTGTTCACGGCCAATGGGAAGCTGAAGGTCCCGCTCAGTATTGCCAAGCAAAAGGCTGGCGTGCTGTTTGATTGGCTATCCGACTACAACGAGGCCATGGAAAACGGTGTGCGTCTTGCTGCCTACAGCGCTGCGCTGGACAAAGGAATGACGCGAGCTCAGGCGGCATCGCTCTCTAAGAACTTGACGGTGAACTTCAACCGCAAAGGGCAAGTGGGCCAGCAGGCCGGAGCGCTGTACGCCTTCTTTAACGCTGCCATGCAGGGTACGGCCAGGATCGGGCAAGCCTTGTTTGAGATGGATGGCGGGGACTACAAGACGATTCGCCTTTCATCGACTGGCAAGAAGGTGATTGCTGGCGGGCTGGCCTTGGGGTCGATTCAGGCAATGATGCTGGCCGCTGCAGGGTTCGGCGATGATGAACCACCTGATTTTGTGCGCGAGAGAAGTCTTGTGATCCCCACTGGCGGCAAGGGCTACATCAGCATTCCTATGCCATTGGGCCTGCATGTGATCCCCGGACTTGGGCGCCACGCCACCGAGTTTGCTCTGAACGGGTTTAAAGACCCGGCCAAGCGCGCGATCTCCATCTTCGGAATGCTTGCCGACGCCTTCAACCCGATTGGCAATGCTGGCTTGTCGATGCAGACTCTTGCGCCTACTGCCCTCGACCCACTCGTAGCACTGACGGAAAACAAGGACTGGACCGGCAAGCCCATCGCCAGGACTTCGAGTAACAAAGCAGTGCCAGGGCATTCGCAGTGGAAGGACACGGCATCGTCTCCGGCCAAGTGGATTTCTGAGGCGATCAACACGATGTCTGGTGGTGACAAATATGTCGCAGGAGCACTTAGCCCAACACCAGATCAAATCGACTACCTGTTCGCGCAGGTGACTGGCGGTGTTGGCAGAGAATTGGCGAAGGTCGAGCAGACTGCTGGATCGCTTACCAAGGGCGAAGAACTGCCAACGTACAAGGTGCCGCTGGTGGGCCGGTTCTACGGCAATGCCGGAAGCCAGGCCAGCGAGGGTACGGCGTTTTATGCCAGCGTGAACAAGCTCAATGAGATTGAAACCAAGGCCAAGGCGATGCGCAAGGACGGCAAGTTCAACGAAGCAGCGGAGTACCTGCGAAGCCAGCCCGATGCCCCATTGATCTTGCGAGCCAACGCAGCCGAGCGGCAGATTCAAAAGCTAAAGCGCGACAAGCGGGACTTGATCGAGAAGGGCGCAGACCGCGAACAGGTCCGGGCCAAGGAAGAGCAGATCACCGCCGTGATGGCCAACATGAACCGGGCCGTAGAAGCCCGCAGAGCCTTAGCGAAGCAGTGAGATAACGATGCCGGCCAGCATGAGAAGGCCGAGCACCACCCATATTCCAGCCAACAGCATTTCGGACGCCTGCTTTGAGGACGTGCCGATGAAGGCGTAAAAGCCGAACGCAAGCAGCACAAGCAGGATGATGGCGAGCATGCTGCGTTACTCAGTGAGCCAAGCTCATGTTGACCGGAACGCACAGCGACAAGCAGCAAGCAGTAAACAAAACCCGGCGCATAGGCATCTCCAGAACTTGGCGGTGATCTTACTCGCGTCCTCATTCCGCGTGATAGGAGGCGTAAAATGTATCCCGAAACTCCACCAAAGAAATATGGCAAAGGCATACATGACGCCCGCAGGAATGCGCAAAACTTGCTGCACCTGCAAGCTGGAGTTTTTACTTGACAATTTTCATGCATCCAATCAGACGCCTGACAGGCTTAACCCACGATGCCGATCATGTCAAGCAGCATGTGTAAAGCGGTGCATTGAAAAGAAGATAGCCAACGGAGTGCCGCTGGTCAGTCCCAAAAGCGCTGAGGCGACAAGGGCGCGCAAGCGGGCTTACTACGCGGCCAACCCTGAAAAATATCGAGCCCTATCTACACTGAATCGGTCGAACCATCCTGAGAAGACGTATGCGTCAAGCCGAGCGGCGAGGTTGAAAAATCCTCTCGCTGTACGTGACTACGCAAATCAGTACTACGAAAAGAATGCCGGGAAGATCAGGCCCCGCCACGCGTCTCAAGCAATGAAGAGATACGCTGGAAAGCAGAAAGCCACGCCTGATTGGGCGGACTTGGAAGAAATTAAAAAGGTCTACCGGACTGCGGCACGCGTTACTGAAGACACCGGAGCGATGCACCACGTGGATCACATCGTCCCCTTGCGAGGAAAAACGGTATGCGGATTGCATGTTGCCTGCAATCTGAGAATCATTGCTCGCCTTGAAAACATTTCCAAGGGAAACCGATTCTGGCCCGACATGCCGTAAGAATCCGGGCCGGCGCATCACCGTTCCTCAGATGATGGCCAGCGTGCGAGCACGTCAGCGGCGCATCGACCAAGCGAAGGATGGGGTCTACCTACCAAAGAACAGAACCGATGCGCGCGACGCTGGGAGATTCGCTATAGAGCTATAGCCCCCCTCTAGGGTTCGCCAAGAAAGGCCATGGCGGGAAAACTGCCTGCATTCACAGCAGGAGCCTCCACCATGGCAAACAAACTCTACCCCAAGGCGCGCGAGAAGTTTTTGAGCGCCTTGCTCAATATCCCATCGGACACGATCAAGGTGATCTTGCTGTCCGATGCCTACACCTACAGCGATTCGCATGAGTTCCTGTCAGATGTTTCTGCGGCCCGCCTTGGCACCGATCAGACGCTGGCCAGCAAAACCATCACCAATGGCGCGGTTGATGGGGCTGATTCGGTGTTCGCTGCACTCACCGCTGGAAGCAATGCCAAGTTCGCCGCGCTCTACAAAGACACTGGCGTTGCCGGAACTTCCTCGCTGATTTACTACATGGACACCGTGACCGGCCTTCCCATGGCAACCAACGGGGGCGACATTACCCTGCAGTGGGACAACGGCTCGTACAAGATTTTCGCGCTGTTCCAGTAAGGGGCTGGCATGGCTCTGGCGCCGACCACATGGAATCCGTCAGACAAGGATTCAACAGTCACATTGAGTGGCGGGAATCTGACCGCAGACTCCAGCGGCGGCAGTGTTCGGTCGGTATACGGCGCGACTGCGGGTAAATTCTACTGGGAGGTTACCTACCCTAGCGGGGTTGCTTATCAGGGAGCAGGCGTAGCAACCGCCACAAGCGATCTGAGCTTATATCCAGGGTCGGATGCTTATGCCTGGGGGCTTGAGTCTTACACCGGAAGCATCTACACGGGCGGGTCCATCGTCGCGACTTCCGGCATCGTACCTGTAACGACGCTCAGTGTGCTACTGGACGCAGACGCCAAAGAACTTCGATTCTGGGCTGACGGCGTAGATTGCGGCGTCGTCATTTCGCTCACAGGCGCTGCGTTTTTTGCGGTAGTCGGGTACAGCGGCCAGACTACCGCAAACTTCGGCGCCACGGCATTCAATCACACGCCTCCTGTCGGTTATGAGGTTGGATTTGGCGCCCCAGACCCCAACAGAACGGTCTATCCAGAAGGTAAGTCGGTATTCGCATTCGGTACGCCAGCGGCCATCTATGGACCAAACCGAACCGCACAGGTCATTGGCGCTGGTTTGCTTTCTTCGGGAACAGCAACAGCAATCCAATCCGAGGATGTGACGGTTTACCATCAAGGCAGTTCGATCTTCGCCTTCGGTACGCCTTCGGTGATTCGAGGCCCGAACCGGACGGCGCAAGCGGTAGGTGGGGTTGCATTTTCTTCTGGGGTACACCATGCCCAGCTAGGCTACCCCGCTAGCGTGGTTCCTGAAGGCGTCTCGGTGTTTTCTGCTGGGACACCGGAAGCACTGCCCTACGCAGCAAAAACACTCCCCGTCCCTGGCGCCAGCGTGTTCGGTGCCGGGCGGCCCATGGCCATTGCGGACCCGATAGCAACGGCGAATGCGACTGTGGTGGCGGTGGGCGTCAGCGTGTTTTCTGCCGGAACCCCGACGAGCACGTCAGCCGCCACGGTTCAGGTTGCAGGCGCCAGTGTTTTCAAAAGCGGAACACCGACCGCGAGCCCGGTAGTCAATGCTGTTGGGGTGAGCGTGTTTTGCGCAGGTACACCCGTTGCAGCGCAAACAGCAAGGCCGGCGGGCGTCAGTGTTTTTGGCGCTGGTACGCCAAGCGTCACCATGCTGGCATTCCCATTGGGCGTGAGCGTGTTTCATGCGGGCACCCCAAGAACAAGCGCCGCAGGGTCTGTTGCTGCATCAGGCGTCTCGACGTTTTCAGCAGGAACCCCAAGAACATCGGCTTGCGTGCACGCCAGGGGATCGAGTTTGTTTCGCAGCGGCAGGCCCTCGATTGACCGGGGGGCGACATGCTGACCTTCAAAGGCTTCACTGGAATCAACAATGTGCTGCCCGAGAAGCGCCGCAGTGGATCGGACTTGACGCGCGCGCTGAACGTGGACATTGGACTCACTGGCGAGATCACGCGCCGCTCCGGCTTCACGGAAGTCTCCGCGCTGTGCCATAAGAACCTGCACCAGGCCCAGGGCTTCATGCTGGCGACGTGTGGCAGCGTGCTGACTGCGATTCACCCGAACGGCGACCGACACGTCATCCACCCAGCACTCGGCCCGGAGCGGGTCTGGTACTGCAACCTGCCGGATGGGCGCACCACCTACACCAACGGGCTGATCCACGGCGTGACGGACGGGCTGGCTGGCTTTGACCGCAGCGTTCCCGCGCCAAGTTCGATCGGCGCGCCGGGCATGGCCTTTGGCGTGCTCTATCCGGGCCAGTACCGCTACCATCTGACGCATGTGCGCTTGGCCGACCGGTTGGAGAGCCCTGCGGTCAGCTCCGAGCCCATCACCATCGAGCAGGGCGGTCTGCGCCTCGACGGTCTGCCTCAACGGGACGGCCACGAGACGCATGTCTACCTGAGCGGACGGGACGGCGAGGGCGCCTACTTGGCTGGCGTGGCTACTGGCAACAGTTTCGAGTACACCGGCAACAACGCGGCGCTGGTGCTGCCCTGCCGCACGCTGGGCGCGCAGCCATTCCCAGTGGGCACCATCACCGCCTTCTGGCGCGGTCGCGTGCTGGTGGCACAGGGAGATGTGCTGTGGGCCAGCCGAGCGAGCGCGCCGCACCTGGCCGACTGGAAAGACTTCAAGTCCATGGGCGCTGCCATCAGCGTAGTGCAGCCGGTGGACAATGGCGTGTATGTGGGCACGGCTCAGGACCTGATTTTTCTGTCCGGCACAACCTGGGACCAACTGGCCTTTGTGCCGACGCGGCGCGGGCCGGTGATTCCTGGTTCTGGTGTAGCAGCACAGGGCGACCGCATCAAACTTGGCGACGGCACAGGCAACGGCCCGGCCATGCTGTGCATTGCTGGCGGCGAGATCGTCGCGGGCTTTGGCGGTGGGCAGACCGTCAGCCTGACGGACGGGCGCTACCGCACCACGGCCACGGAGGTCTGCGCAACCTTCCGGGAGGTGGACGGCATCCCGCAGTACCTGGCGGCGCCGCAATGAGCAACATCTGGAACCCCTACGCGTTTGGCGTGACGGGCGAGCCGGTGGCGCCGCAGACGAATGCACTGCGCGTGTACGGCGCCGAGCCGTCAAAAGAGCAACTCGCCATGGCGCAGCAGACCTTCGCCAAGTTCTGCGCGAATTCGAGACTGTCCATGGTGCCGAACCCGATGGAGCAGGGGTTTTTGCCAGATGGCTCGAAGTACCGGATTGTGGTGGTGAACGGGACGCGGATCATGGAGGTGCGGCTGGATGGGGCTGAGGAAACAGAGTCGATTCTCCGTGGAATACTGCTCGACTTCAGCGGCTCCGCAGACCAAGTCTTATTGACCCCAGGCGGGGGCTTCGCTGCGCCAGACGGTAGGTGGACAGTCACAGGGGTCAAGGGGTGGATGACGGGGTTTCGTATCTGGCCATCCCTAACTGGGGACCGACTGCCGCACTGGGCGAACGATTCCTGGGTGACGCAGGACGGGAAAAAATGGTTGGTCCAGGGGGCGTTGGCGAGCGAATTGCATAGGAGCGGGGATCTCGCTTCTGTGATCGGCGCGTTCACTCCGGCAAGAGGTGTTCTAGGGTTTACGTCAGGGTCGAAGATCGGAGACTTTTACAAGTACACCGCCATGACGTTCGACGGGAACGGCAAGATATTCACGCAGTCGGCGAACATTGGCGTGGACCTTTTCTCAAACCCTCCACCAGTAACGCAGAACTTTGTATTTAACGGAGACGAAGAAATTTTGGATGTCGCCGACATGCCGGGGACATACTTCTATTTCAGCAATTACTCCGTCGATAGGCAGGGTGAGAGCGTCTTGGCGACGACACAAAAAGTGGGCGCTGAACTGTTGCCATACAACGGCGGTGATCCTGGCGTAGCCAACCTGGTTTACCTGAATTACAGGAATGACCACCAACTCAAATTCACGAACACAGATCCGCCAAGGCTGGCATGGGTCAGCCCTACACTGACCCCACTCTACTCAGTCGAGCGAGCGACGCAAGAAGTATGGCTAGCGTCCGCGTCTGGTGGCAGAACAAAGATCTACGGCGCGCCGACCGCTACAGCTACGCCGCCGTCCGAGCGGGTAGCCTACCAGGCTGTGCCGAGCGGGGGCGTCGCCGCAGCCCCCACGTATGCTGACGTAAGTTTTACCGGATCAATCCCTCAAATTGACATCATTCGTGACGACCCAAACGACTTTCTAAGCGCGGGCGGAGGCCCGGTTAGCTACTCAGAAGAATTTACATGCGAGTTCACGGACGTGTATGGCGCCTGGTTCAATGCGGACAACTCGGTTTGCGTTATCCCGGAAACGACAAAAGAGGAATACCACGTCACGCAGTCGGGTGCGTACCAGTACCTGTATTACTGGAAATACTGGACGACTTATCCGCCACCGATGGTGCACGCCATTTTTGATTTTTCGGAGGACGAGTCTTCCAACATGCATGTGACTAGGGACTTGGACCGCTACGTCATGTTGCCGATGCCGGGCGGCCAGAAGAAACTCACTCTCGCAAAGCACAGGTTTTCTGAGACGGCAGTTGCTAGCCACCACGTCACAGGGGAATACGACAGCACGTATGGGCGGCTCTACAACCTGAACGACACAGCGACGTCGGCGTACTCCGTCGAGGTGGAAGCGAGGGAGTTGCTGCTGGTAGACCCGTTTTTAGATTTGCTGGTTTATATCGAATGCGCGTACAGCTACAACCGCAGCACTTCTACGAGTAGCTCGTACCACTACACAGAGGATGGCGGGGACGCCGGGATACGCGAAGAATTCCCTGAGACGTGGAATCGCTCATCGGGGGGCGCGCTGCCAAGCCTGCCGGCGGTAACGCTCGTCATGGAGTGCAAGGGATCAACGACTAGAACAACGCTCTCATGGGGCGACGACCACGAAAAAGAAAATGTCCGTCGATCCATGGCCGCTGCCGTGGCTATCCCGATAGACGAACCCGAGCTATCGTTTGGCAACACCACCAGCACGCCGACTACCCAGAACTTAAAGCAAGCTGTCTGGACGCTCGAAAACTGCACGCGAATGTTTAAGGCATTTCCTACCCCGGACCGAGAGGCTGGCAGGACGAGAACGGACAGCAGGGCCGCTATGACAAGGGGCATCAATGTACGTGGGAAGCTAGTCACCCCAAGCATGAATGCGTTGGTCCAGTATCAGTTTGCAAAAGACCCGCTGACAGGGGCTGCGGCGCTCATTCTGTCGGCTGTGGATGGTAGGGGCCTTGGAGATCAAGTGCTCGCCTATGCAATCGACAAAAGCGGCGCCCGCCCGCTGAGCGCCGTTATCCCTGGCGTCAACCCCAAAACAATCACAAGGGCCATCCCAGCATGATTACCCTCAACACCCTCACCGGCGCCGTGTCCGAGTACACACGCCACGCCTTCCAGTCCATCACGCCCACGCACGCGGGTTCCGCTACGGGCTTGTTCGCCTTTGGTGGCGACACCGACGCCGGCCTGCCAATCGTGGCCGACATTGGCCTGCCGTCCACCCTGCGCGAATCGACGCTCAAGCAGGCCATCGCCATGGTCTACCTGTCCATGCAGGGCAGCGGAGAGGCGACATTCACGGTGTACGGAGCCCAGCAGGACTGGAGCTACAGCTTCCCGCTGCGCGCCAGCGGACAAACGCGCTGCCCGGTGGGCCGGTGCATTCGAGAGAACTACCTGGGCTTTGGCCTGAGCAATCCCGATGGCCAGGCCTTCACGCTCGACCGCGTGGAGGTGCTGACCGCCCAATCCAAAACACGGAGGGTCTGAACCATGGCCATCACCGATCCAGCAGTCATCATCGTCAACGACAAGTACGCCAAGTCGGTGCAGCTTGCCGACGCGGCTTCTTCGCGCCTGCAAGCGGCGGCGCAGGCGTTCAACAACTCAATCTACAGCCCGGCGCAGATCAGCGTGCAGTGGCAGAGCCTGCCCGCGCCGAACCTGCCGCCTATCCCGAACCTGCCCGCGCTGCCGACGACGACGTACACAGAACCCGGTGGCAAGCCGGGTGCTTTCTCGGCGACGCTGGACGATGTGCAGATTGACGACTTCGACATTACGGTGCCGACGCTCAATTTCGGCGTGGCGCCCACGGTGAACATCGGGCAAGTACCTACGCTGCCAACGGTGCGTGACGTGGCGATCCCCGATGCGCCGGACGTGACCTTGCCAACGGCGCCGCAGTTCCTTGCACTGCAGACGCATACCTTCGCAGGCATCAACCTGCATGAGGACTGGCTGGACAAGCTGGACGAGATCCCAGAGTTGTCCATCCTGCAGCCCGCACCGTTTTCATATTCGCCCGGCGCCGCATACGCCTCGCAGTTGCTCGACAACCTCAAGGCCACGATCAACGCGCGCATTCAGGGCGGCTCGGGCCTGGCTCCTGCGGTGGAGCAGGCGATCTGGGACCGTTCGCGCGACCGGGAAACGCAGATTGCCCTGGCGCGCGAGCAAGAGGTGGTCCGTGGTGCAGAAGCACTTGGGTTCCCGCTGCCGTCTGGTGTGCTTGCAGGGCAATTGCAGGATGCGCGGCGCGAGTACCACGACAAGCTATCTGGTCTGTCGCGTGACATTGCGATCAAGCAGGCTGAATTGGAGCAAGCCAACGTCAAGGACAGCATCCAGATGGCGCTACAGCTTGAAACGGCGCTGATGGACGCGCTGTACAAGGTCGAAGCCATGGCCCTGGAAGCCGCGAAGGCCCTGGCAGACAACGCCATTGCTGCACATGCCTCTGCGGTGGAGCACTTCAAGGCGCTGCTGGCTGGCTATCAAGCCTATGCAGCGGCCTACGACACGATCATCAAGGCAGAGCTGGCGAAGATCGAAGTGTTCAAGGCGCTGCTGTCGGCAGAGCAATCCAAGGCGGACATCAACAAGAGTCTGGTGGAGCGCTACAAGGCCGAGATTGAAGGCTCCATGGCAGTGGTGCAGATTTACCAAGCCCGCGTCGGTGCTGCGAAAACCCTGGTGGAATTGGAGGGCACACGCGTACAGGCTGGGGCCGAGCAGATCAAGGCTTTCGTGGCTACGGTGAATGCAGAAACCTCGAAGGTCGAACTGTACAAGGCAACGATCTCCGCAGAGACGGCCAAAGTGGGCGCGGTGGAAGTGGTTGCACGGGCTTACGGCGCCAAGGTAGGAGCGCAGGCCGAGAAGGCACGGGTGAACGTTGCCAAGTACCAAGCCATGATCTCTGCTAAGGGTCTGGAGTGGGACGGATGGAAAACACAGATCGCATCGGCCACGGCGCGCGTGGAATCGGCGGCGCGCCTGTCGAGCATCACCATTGACGGCTACCGGGCAGGCGCTACGGCGGCAGAAGCCCAGGCCGGAGCCGTGATGCGCCAGTGGGAGTCGAACATCAAGCAGTACGAAGCGAGCAAGGAACTCACGTTCCGGGTAGCCAAAGCCAACGCGGACGCTGTAGCCCACGCCCAGGACATGAACATGGAAGCGAACAAGGTGTCGCTTGCCACGCAGGCGCAGAGTGTTGCGAGTGCGTGGACGATGGTGTCGGCATCTGCGAGCGTCGGGTCTGATACCAAATACAGCTACAACCTGACGCCCTGAGTGGCTCAGGCCTAGCCCCCTTGTAGGGTTCGCCAACATGCCATGCAGTCGAAATACTGCACGGCATGGCACTCGTTACCCGAACCCTTACCAATGCGGGCGCGCCGCTGTATTCGCCAGATGGCGATTTGCTGGTGGGCGTGAAGATCCATTTTCAGTTGATGGACACAGGCGGGCGGCCTTCTGACGCATGGGACGCCATCACCAATGAGCGCGTGGGCGGCGATGTGAAAGTGGCGACCACTGACACTGCGGGTGAATTCAGCGTCGATTTGTGGCCCAACACGCGCGGAAACCGGGTCACGAAGTACAAGTGCCGCGTGCAGTTCGAGGGCTTCCGCGAGTTCTCGGGAGTTGTCGAGGACGTGCCCGGCGAATTGCAGTGGGTGGACTTCATGCTCTCCGGCTCTTCGATGGAGCCGCAAGACATCAGCGCGATTGCCGTGGCAATGACAAGCCACCTTAACGCTGCGGACCCGCACACGCAATATGCCAAGGAGAGCGATCTTGGCGGTGCGGCCCTGCTCGATGTCGGCACTACCACCGGCACAGTGGCCGCCGGTGACGACGCGCGGCTCACAGACTCCCGTCCACCCACTGGCGGCGCAGGCGGAGTGCTCTCTGGCAACTACCCCAACCCAGGCTTTGCCGTGGACATGGCAACGCAGGGGGAGCTGGACGCTGTCGCTGCTGCGAAGGTGGACAAGGTGACAGGTAAGGGCCTCTCCACCGAGGACTACAGCACGGCGGAGAAGTCGAAGCTCGCTGGCATTGCGGATGGGGCCACAGCCAATGCCACAGACGCCCAGTTGCGTGACAGGACAACGCACACCGGCGCGCAGGCTATCAGCACGGTGACGGGGCTGCAGGGCGCTCTGGATGCCAAGGCGCCGCTTGCCAGCCCGGCACTGACCGGAGTCCCGTCTGCCCCTACGGCTGCGGCAGGGACCAACACGACGCAACTTGCCACCACGGCATTCGCCAAAGCGCAGATCGCAGCAGATGCGGCTCCTGCCGCGCACGTTGGCTCGGGCGGAGCGGCTCACGCCAATGCTGTTGCTTCTGGCGCTGCTGGATTCATGACTGGCGCCGACAAGACCAAGTTGGACGGCATCGCCACCGGCGCCAACAACTACACGCACCCAGCCAACCATCCGCCCAGCATCATCACGCAGGACGCCAGCAATCGCTTTGTCACCGACACGGAAAAAAGCACCTGGAACGCCAAAGAGCCGGCTATCGCAGCAGGCACCACAGCGCAGTACCGCAGGGGCGACAAGACCTGGCAGCCCGTTGCCGATTTACCCGTCAGCACCGCCCAGGCCGCAGCCGACTTACTCAAAGTAGACAAAACCAGCCTGTCCCTTACGGCGGCGGCAAACAAGGTGCCGCAGGCTTCTGGCGCAGGAAAACTTGACCCGAGCTGGCTGAATGACATCAGTGGTGCACTGCCTGCTTCTCGTCCAGCTCTACTACTTGACTTCGCCAACAGTCTGTACGTTGACCCCCGCATCACCTTCACCCGCGCCAGTGCAGCCACGCGAGTCAACAGCACCGGCCTGCTCGAATCCGTAGCCTCTAACGTACCGCGCCTCGACTATGACCCAATAACGCTGGAGTGCAAGGGGTTGCTGATTGAAGAGAGCCGGACGAACCTGCTGACTTATTCGGAGCAGTTTGATAACGCGGATTGGATCAAGTCGCGATGCACGGTGACTGCCAACGCCATCACGGCACCGGACGGAACGCTGACAGCAGACAAGATGGTGGAGGACACCCAAACCGGGGCGCACCACCTTAACCGAGGCGGTTTCGCATTTGTTAGCGGCACCACCTACACGATTTCACAGCACGTTAAGGCTGCAGAGCGGAATAAGTGTGCTCTTGGGCTTGGGAACAGCACCGTCACCTTCAACGGCGGTGCCGCAGCCGCCACTTTTGACCTTGTTGCAAAGACTGCCACCAAAGGCGCATACGGACTTTCTGCGGGCATACAAGAGCTACCGGGCGGTTGGTTTCGTGTGTGGCTGACAGGTACGGCAGATTCAACGGGCAACGACACCGCATTTGCGCCATTCCTGAATAACGGCTCAACCACGTCCTACACCGGCGACGGAACCTCCGGCATCTACATCTGGGGCGCCCAGCTAGAAGTAGGCTCGTTCCCAACCAGCTACGTCCCCACCACCACCACAGCAGTAACCCGCGCAGCAGACGTAGCCGCAATGACCGGGATGAATTTCTCGGAGTGGGCAACCTCGGTCGGCACCATATTGGCGAAATACAAAACAGCCGGATGGAAGCACAACAACACACCGCCTGTTACGCAGCTTGACCTGACAAAATCAGTCGATAACTACAGCACGTCACGCGCCGGAGACAGTATCGAGCGATTGATATTCTATCCACGTCAATTGATTGCTGATCAAATAGCTGCTTTGAAAGATTGATACCATGATTGAATTATCTCAAAAGGTGATTGATAGGTTTTTTGCCAAAACAATTCGAGCAGAAAACGGTTGTCTCGAATGGACTGGTTCAACGAATGGTCGGCCAGCAAACGGTGTCGAATACGGCGTTTTTGCTTTACCGAGAAACAAACAAAAGAAAAAGGTAATAACTGCGCACCGACTTGCTTGGATTATCGCAAATGGCGAAATACCAGATGGTATGTTTGTTTGCCACAAGTGCGACAACCCTAAATGTGTTGATGCTGGGCATTTATTTCTCGGGACGCATCTCGACAACATGCGGGACATGGAATCAAAAGGGCGACGTGTCAATCCAGATCGATCCGGGGAAAGTAATGGACGCGCAAAACTCAGCGATCAACAAGTTGAAGAAATACGAAAGCTGAAAGGGACGGCCCCAGTTCTGGATATTGCAAAAAAGTTCGGCATTGGCAGAACGCAATATTACAGGATCATCAACCACGAACAGCGCGCATCGCATTCTTCCCACGCCGCTTGGTGAACGCAGAACTGCAAGCCATCACAGCATAAAGGCCATCTATGAAATTCCTCAAATTCAACACCGAGGCAGAAGCCGTCGCGGCCTTTGCGCAGTGGGCGACAGAAGACGCGCCGATCCCCGTTTACATCGGCACGGTGGCAGTTGACGTTGTGGGTGTAATCCACAGGCCAACGGGAACCGCCCTGCAAGACGCTGACGGCAACAGCTACCCGGAGATGACACCCATCCCCGGATGGCATGTGAACCTGAGCGGTGAATGCCCGGAAGGGTTAGCTGAGTTTGTGATTGATACACCGAACACTCCCTCGCGTGTGTTCGCAGGAGATTAACTATGGCAAGTCTCATAGGAAACAAAGCGAACCAAGTCCCGGTGAACGGGCTTCTCGGTACTGCTGCGTTTATTAACGCCCCAAACCTGCCGGTATCGACCGAGGTGGCTGCTGCCTTGGCTTTGAAAGCCGACGATACGGGCCTTGCTCTGAAATTGAACAAAGCATCCCCGGTACTGGTGCCTGCTGCATCGGCTACACCTGCGAATAACGGTGAACTGGTCTTTGAACTGACCAGCGATACGGCGCTCACGGTTAAGGCCAAAGGCAGTGATGGGACGGTGCGCTCTGTCGTGCTGACGTTAGCTTGACATCCTCCCCGCCCTAAAGGGCGTGGATTCCCACAACTGGCGGCACATGTCCGTGCCGGGCAAGGATATTTAGAGCCGCATTGGTATCGCGATCATGCACAACACCACAGCCACTACACACCCACTGCCTTACTCCAAGGTCTGCGATGCCTCTCGGCCGCGAGTCGGGCAAGGTGCCGCAACTCGAACAGACTTGGGAACTGAACGACTCATTCACTTCCTCGAACCACGCGCCATGCTTAATAGCCTTGTACGCGAGCATCGCTCTGAAGGACGACCAGCTTACGTCAGCGACGCTTTTCGCCATGCTGGTTTTGGCGAGTTTCGAGGCCGACACATTGCCGACCGCGATGTAATCGAATTCGTTGACAAGCCGGCGCGACAACTTGTGCAGAAAGTCCCGGCGCGTGTTCACGATACGCGCATGGATGTTCACAGCCTGTCGCTTCTTGCGCGCCCGCTGCGCCTTCCCGAGCTTTTCCTCAAGACGCCTGAAGTGGCGCGGGTTGTCGATGGTTTCTCCGTTGGACAGAGCGGCGAAGCTTTTCAGGCCCAAGTCGATGCCGACGCCAGTACGCATTGGGCGCTGCTCTGGCTGCTCGACTTCGATGCAGACGTTCAGAAACCAGTTGCCGCGCGCGTCTCTAGAAAAATTGGTTCCGTCCTTGATCTTGGCGCCTACTGGCAAGTCGCGGCTCTTGAACACCCTGAATTCTCGACCGTGGAAGTGGAAGCCCTCTTGCGTCTCCTTGATGTCGCGGCCCTTCAATGGCACCCAGCCGAGCGACTTCTTGCCACGGTAGCGAAGGAAGGGGCGCTTCTTCTGCGAGCGGGACTTGGCGTATTGCTCGCACACCGCATTGATCGTCCCAGCGTGCAAGCCGAGTTCCTTGCTGCTACCCGCTGTGAGCTTGTTCAGATCGAAGCCAGTGGGCCAACGCTTGCGCCACTTAAGCGCGTGATTTTGCGTGTCGTTGGAGAAATTCCAGACGAAGTTTACCGCCCGAGCTTGCTTGTTCAGCAGCCCGTTCAGGGACTTGACGCGGTAGCGGTAAACGAGGATCATTGCCTACATTCTACATTGGTCTGTTCAGAGTATGCAAGAGTTTCGCAAAGAGCGGCACAGCGTTTCACGACTTATGGTGCACTTGGTCTGCGTGACAAAGTATCGGCGCAAAGTGTTCGACGGCGCGGCAATCGAATGGCTGCAACTGCACTGCGCGAAAGTTTGCGCGACGATGGGGGCAGCGCTGGTTGCCTTGGATGGCGAAAGCGACCACATACACATGCTGATCGAGTACCCGCCAAAACTGTCGCTGTCGGTTTTGGTCAACGCACTCAAAGGCACATCAAGCCGATTGCTTCGGCAGGAGAGGCCCGACATTGCCGGTCGGTACTGGCACGGAGCGCTTTGGTCGCCGTCTTATTTCGCCGTCAGTGCAGGCGGCGCGCCGCTGGAAACAGTCAAGCGCTACGTGGAAGCGCAGCGCGCGAGCAAATCTCCGTAAACGGCCCCTTCGGTGCCGCCCTCTACCTCCCCGGCCTGAAGGCCGAGGTTTCTCGGGAGTTCTGATGAGCCAGCTCACAGATGCCATCCGCGAAGTCGGCCCAGCCGCCGCCGCCGCTGCCATTGCCAACGACCCAACGTGGCGTGTGTTCAATCTTTTGTGGACGACACCCGAAGAAATCATTCCCGCGTGCGACAAGATGGGCTGGCAGACGCTGGACGATTTGGTGTCGTGGCTGCAGCGCGTGAACCTTGCTGTCGGCGATGCAGCGGCGTTTGAATACTTGGTGGACCCGCCTGCGCCTGCATCCATCGGCGGCATGAAAACTATCGCGTGGCCCAAGCTACACGAATCTATCTTCGCCACGGGATTGCTGTCCACCGACTGCCTGTTGCACAACTCTGACGGCCAGTACCACTTGCCCACGAAAGTCCAGTGGGACGCCATTGCTGCGGCCTGCCCGACAAAGCGGCGCAAAGCAGCGGGCGGGGAGTTGTACGACTGCGACGACTTCGTGCGCGCCGCGCAGGGTTGGCTGGCTCAAAAGGGGCTTGGAAACCTTGCTGCTGCTTTCGCGGCCACGCGTCACTACTTGGGTGCAACTGCTACGGGTGGGCACGCTGTAGTGCTGGTGTGGGACGCGAACCTCACGCCTTGGCAATGGGAGCCGCAGACGGGGATTCTGCACCCAGCCGCATATCCAAAACTAGGCGGTAACTTCTTGGCCCAGCGCGTCGAGTATGCGCGGGTGTTTGCTTGAGGGGAAAGCCATGAGCACAGAACTGCACCACGTACTTGCTGGCGACACAATGCGCTGCGCAGAGAGCGACCTACCAAGCGGCGCGTACAAAATCCGCATCCCCGCTGGCACCGCCGCCTGGCGCGTGGGCGTGCAGACGTACCGCGTCGATGAACCTGCCACGGCCTTGCTGGCGATGGATGCACCGCCCGATGCTGCCCTGGCTGAACCGGTGGGCACAGACACGCGGCAAACGCTGCAACGGCTTTGGGCCGGCGCCACGCTGCTGTGCGAGAGCCCGGCGAACAGCGGCACGCTGAGCATCAGTCAGCCCGAAATGGGCGGCGCATGGCGTGCAGACCGCGAGCGCTGGCTGTACCTGCAGCTCACGTTCCCAGGTGGCCGCACGCTGGGCTGGCAATCGCAAGTAGTGCTTGACCAAG